>Ga0155760_123_pt4 | contig 44396 bp, 46 predicted proteins | sample RifCSPlowO2_01_FD_107414 | JGI IMG/M metagenome (GOLD analysis project Ga0155760, IMG submission 107414) | Candidatus Wolfebacteria bacterium RIFCSPLOWO2_01_FULL_38_11
TGGTAATCAGTTGGCAAATGATATTTTTCCACGTGCTCTTTTTCCGTGGCCGCTGGCGAAAGTCCAACCACAATTCCGCCGGCTGATTTTGCCCCTTTGGCCGCCCAATAGGGAAATCCCGTTGTCGCGCCGTCAACCAGCACCGCGTCGTGTTTTACAATTTCCCTGCCTAATTCTTCCGCCACCGAAAAAGTGTCCGGCCCGCAATGTCCGGTCTCAGCCGCTCCGGAAACGCAAATTTTATATTTATAAGTTGAATGGCAAATATTTTTTTCCATAATAAATCATCGAATAACGAATAAATTGCGAATTCACGAATAAACGAATTCGCAAATTCGTATATTCGTACAAATTCGCTATTCGTTGATTATAGCTCAAAACTATCTCCCCTTAAAGGAACTTCGGCTTCAACCGCCAATTCATCTATAATTTTTTGCGCCAAAGGAATTGACTGGTCTTCTTCTCCTTGGACTACAAAAACTTTTTTTAAGTTTCTTCTGGCCGGCCTCAGCCAATCAACCAGTTTTTTCTGGTCGGCATGCGCTGAATATCCGCTGATATTTTTTATTTTGCAATTTACTTCCACTTCTTGCCCTAAAATTTTCACTTTTTTTGCGCCGTTAAGAATCTGCCGACCCAAAGAGCCGTTTGCCTGATAGCCGATAAATAAAATCGCGCTTTTTTTATCGGGCAAATATCGGACTTCGTGATGCAGGATTCTGCCGCCTTGCGACATGCCTGATCCGGCAATAATAATTTTCGGCGCCGCCACATCGTTGATTTCTTTTGATTGCTCGGTTGTCAGGGTAAATTTTAATCCCGGAAAATCAAAAATTGCGTCGCCTCCTTTCATTAAATCCAATGATTCTTTGTCGTAATAATCCGGATTTTGAGAATATTTTTTATAAACTGCCGTGAGTTTTATCGCCAAAGGGCTGTCAATAAAAATCGGCGCTTTGGGAATCCGGCCGTTTTCCGCCAATTCATTTAATTCATATAAAAGTTCTTGCGTCCTTTCCATGGCAAAAGCCGGTATTAAAAGCACGCCTCGGGCTTTAATGGTTTCTTCCGCAATGTTTTCCAATAAATCTTTTCTAATTTCCAAATCTTCGTGGATTCTATTTCCGTAGGTTGACTCAATTACCGCGTAATCGGCCTCTGGAATTATTTCCGTGTCTTTGACAATCGGCGTTGCCACATTGCCCAAATCTCCAGAAAAAACAATGCTTTTGCCATCCTCGCCGGAAACCTTAATGAAACTCGATCCTAAAATATGGCCGGCATCAAAAAATTCAATTTCAAATTCCTTAATCTTAAATTTTTCGCGATATCTTACCCCATCCCAAAGCTCCATTGTTTTGTCTATATCTTCCAGAGAATAAAGCTCTTGAGAATTATTTTCTTTATTGAGAATATGTTCGGAGTCGATTAAAAGATGTTCGCTAAATTCTTTAGTCGGCCGAGTGGAAAAAATTTTTCCCCCAAATCCGGCTTTATAAAGAAGAGGCAAGCGGCCGGTATGGTCAATGTGGGAATGAGTAATCAAAACTGCGTCAATTTCTTTTGGATTATAAGGGAACGGTTCAAAATTCCGCTTATCGCAAAAACTGCCGCCCTGGCAAAGCCCGCAGTCAATTAAAATTTTCGTTTTTCTTCCCTCTAATAAGTAATTGGCGCCGGTCACCATCCGCGCCGCGCCATAAAAAGTAAGTTTCATACGCTATGCTTTATCAACGAATAACGAATTTGTACGAATATACGAATTAGTAAATTCGTTTATTCGTACAAATTCGTAATTTATTCGTTATTCGCTGATTTTAATAATTCTCTCGCTTTCTTTTCTCCCGTACTTAAATTTTATCCAAATAGCGCTTTTTGGCAAATATTTTTTAATAATTCCCGGCCACTCAATTAAAACAATATTTTTAGAATTGCTTAAAATCTTTTCTAACCCCAAATTAAATAATTCTTTTGCATTTTTAATCCTATAACAATCAATATGATGAATTAGTTTATAAGTTTTTAAGTTTGTAAGTTTGTAAGTTTTAATTAATACAAAAGTCGGGCTGGTAATTTTTTTCTTTATTCCCGCGCCTCTTAGAAATCCTTGGACAAAAGTTGTTTTGCCAGAACCCAAATTTCCGCTTAAAGCAATAATTAAAGCGCTTTTTTTAGAAAATTTGCTTTTAATAATTTCTTTTGCAAAAAGAAAAGCAAGCCGCTTGGCTTGTTCGTTTGACGTTGTTTTATGGGTAAACATCGGTAATCATTTTTTCTGGTATGCTGTTTTTAAAATTGTTTACCAATTTGCGCAAATAACCATAGACAGTATTCAGCGGACGACAGCGAAGGAAAATATAAGAAGTGTCAGGGGGGGGTGATCGTTGCAGTTAGTTGCTTTTAAAAACAAGTGGCTGTGCAAGGACCCCAATTACCATTAGTTTTATATAGCTGCCAAGTTGAATAATTTATTCCGCAATCGCCGCCACTGTCGGTTGAAACATAACTAAGCCAACAAAGAGAGGTGTTGCTTGGCAATGAAACAGATGCCGGACCGCCTGGGCCAATAGTAACAGACTGGAAAGACGGACTAAATTTAATATTTCCCGCCACATCTAATTTTGTTCCCGGATTCGTTGTCCCAATGCCAACATTGCCACTGGCATCCAAGCGTATTCCGCTGGTATCAGAACGCCAAGGGGCGATTACAAAACCAGCTCCGGGATTGTCTCTGGTTTGACCCATCCAAATTATGCCATTGTCATTGGCTTGAGTTATGTTGTTAAAAGCGCCTGATTCTAAATTAACCAATAATCCCGTAGAGCGACTGCTGTTGCCATAAACTCCGATGCCGTCATTGACGCCGGCAGTTGACACGGAAAATTTGACCAAAGGGTCCGTTGTCCCAATGCCGAAATTGGTGAAATTACCTCCAAAATTGGCTTTGCCGTCATTTTGAATATTCAAATCAATATAATCTCCTTCGTCATTGCTCCGGCCTCGGAAGGCCGTATTATATGATCCGGTTGTAGGGGCTTTGGATTCCAATCTGGCGGTTGGCGTTGTGGTGCCAATACCGACATTGCCGTTGTTGTCAATAACCATTCTTTCAATTTGGTTGGTTGTAAAGTTGATTAAATCTGCTCCTCGGCTGAAGATGCCGGTATTAGGACTGTTGGTGAAAGTATAGCTGGGATTTTGATTGGAGCCGTCGTTCATCAAGATCTTTCTCCAGCCTGTGCCGCTGAAACTGCCGATATCGTATTGATTGCCTATTCCCGGCAATAAATCTGAATCAAAGGTGGCGGCTGAGACTCGGGCAACGGCGAATTTCAAAGCTCTTTGAGTGACTGATTGGGGATTTGTTGAGCTGGTTGTCAGTTGAATGTCAACTGATACCACGTCATGCCCCGGATATTGGGAATATTTAGTGAATTCCAGATTATCAGCAACAACTTTACTATTTGTTAAATCGCTTACTCTGGGCGTTGAAGTTCCTTCCGACATCTTAATTGCTCCTGTTGCGCTGTCTTTCCAGATGACAATCGGGTCTCGGTCATTGGGAAGATCTAAGCCGGAATCTTCCATCCTTAAAACCAATCTTGATTGAGGCGTGCCTTGCATCGCGTCATTGCTTACATCGCCTTCTGTTGAATTGGCTATTATTGCCGAAGAATCCCTTACTAATCTGGAAATTGTCTGATGAATAAAATTAAGCTGCGCCGTTGCTTCGGCGGAAGCTGTTTCCCTTTGGTTAACTCTTAAAATTGATGTTATGATTCCCACCATTAATCCGGAAACAACGGAGAAAATGGAAATATAAATCAATAATTCTACTAAAGTAAAAGCTTTTGGGGATTTGGAGTCGCTCATATATAAATTATATAAAACTTTTGATTAAAAGCCACCTCCTTGCTTCTTCTGTTGCCACTCTGCCGGAAGAAGTCCTGTGTAAAAATCCGATTTTAATCAAATACGGCTCGTAAACTTCTTCAATTACCCCTTTTTCTTCTCCCAAAGCCGCTGACAAGGCATTAATCCCCGCTGGCCGGCCGTTAAATTTCTTAATCATTGTTTCTAAAAGCTTCCGGTCATGCGCTTCCAGCCCCATTTCATCGATTTCCAGCATCTCAAAAGTTTCTAAAACCGTTTCTTTTTTGATTATTTTTTCGTCTTTCATTTGAGCAACGTCTCTTGCTCTCTTCAGCAAACGATTGGCTGTTCTTGGAGTAAAACGCGCTGCTCGACCGATTAAAACCACTGCTTCCGGCTCAATTTTAATTTTTAAAATTTCCGCTGATCGCCCGATAATTTCCTCAATTTCAGCTTTTTCGTAATAATCAAACCTAAAAATCGCTCCAAAGCGCGAACGCAAAGGGGATGATATTAAATTTACTCTTGTTGTCGCCGCTACCAAAGTAAAAGGCGGCAAATCCAGAAAAATTTGCCTTGCCGAAGGTCCTTTGCCAACCATTAATCCTATTTTCCCGTTATCCAAAGCCGAATAAAGCAATTCTTCAATCGGTCGGCTGATTCTATGCGCTTCGTCAATAAAAAAAACTTCTCCTTCTTCTAAATTTGAAAGAATAGCCGCTAAATCTCCAATTCTTGATAAAGTCGGAGCGGAAACAATTCTTAAATTCGCTTTCATTTCTTTGGCCACCAAAGATGCCAAAGTTGTTTTCCCCAATCCCGGTTGGCCGTAAAACAATAAATGATCGCTTGATTCGTTTCTTTTTTTAGCCGCTCCCAGCATAACCTTCAATCCTTTTTTTATTTTTTTCTGCCCAATATAATCATCCCATGTTTCCGGCCTTAAAACCGAGTCGACAAACTCGTCTAATTGCCCTCCTTCCCCCGAATTTTTCTTAAATTCCTTAGTATTGACTTTTTTCATAAATTATGCTAATGTATAATTTATTCGATTAATTGGGCCGTCTGGCCCTGTGGGCAAAAATGGAATTGTTTTTAGTTATCGGATGAGCTGGTTTCGGCTGGCTCTCTCCTCGAAACAATTCTTAATCTCTTTGACTTTCAAAGTTATCTGTGCCCACAGAGCTAGGCGGCTTTTTTATTTTTTAAATTTAAAATTGCATTCTTCCTGTCACTTCTTCCACTTCTTCAAAAGTTGTCATTCCGGAAATAATTTTTAATATTCCGTCTTGCTGCATTGTCGCCATACCTTGTTCTAAGGCAAATTTTTTTATCGCCGATTCCGGAGCGGATGAAAAAATCAGCTCATCCAATTCTTTATGCGAAGAAAGAGCAATATGGTTTGGATCAATTAAAAGTTTTTCGTATTCCGGGTCGTTTAAAATCAATTCATAAATTCCGATTCTTCCCTTATATCCAGAATTATTGCATTTGTCGCATCCGCCCTTTGACGCGGAAAAAATTTTTATTTCTTTGAATTTTTCTTTATTAACTCTTTTCGGCAATTGCTTTAAAAATTTTTCTATTTTTATTTTTAATTCATTGTCTGTTTCTTTGATTGTTTTGCAATTATCGCAGAGTTTTCTTACTAATCTTTGCGCGATTATTAAATTTAAAGCCGACCCGATGCTGGAAGATTTTACTCCTAAATCAACCAAGCGGGGGATGGCTCCTGCCGCTGAATTGGCATGGATTGTGGAAAACACTAAATGTCCTGTTAAAGCCGCCTGAATTCCGATTTCTCCGGTTTCTTTATCTCTTATTTCTCCCACCAAAATCACGTCTGGATCCTGCCTCATTAAAGATTTTAATCCATCGGAAAAATTATAACCCGCCTCTTCGTCAACTTGCGTTTGCTCAATGCCTTCCAGATGATATTCAATCGGATCTTCAATGGTAATAATTTTTATTTTCGGAGTTTTTTTATGTTTTAAAAAAGCGTAAAGCGTTGTTGTTTTCCCCGAACCGGTTGGTCCGGTATTTAAAATCAGTCCGTTCGGCCTTTTCAATTCTGTTTTAATAATTTCCAAATCGTCTTCTCTTATTCCCAGCTCGCCCAAAGAAATATTAATTGCCTCCGGATCGAGCAATCTCATCACCACCACTTCTCCGAATTCCGAAGGCGCGATTGCCACTCTTACTTCAACTTCCTTGTTTTCTAAATTAATTGTAAATCTTCCGTCTTGCGGTTCGTCATAAATATTAATTTTTAAATTGGAAAGAAGTTTTATTTTTGAAAGCAATCGGAAGTAAAAACTTTTTTCTTGATTTTCAAAAACATCGTGCAAAATTCCGTCAATCCTCAATCTTATTTTTATTTTTTTATCTATTGGTTCAAAATGAATATCTGAAGCCCGATTTGCCATTGCTCCCAATAAAATTAATTCCAAAATCATTGCCGCGTCAACCGTTGCCAAATTCATCAGCCCCAGCGCTTGATTTAGACCATCAAGCGAATTTATATTTTTTTTCAAATCGTTAATTTGACCGACGCTTATCTTTCCACTGATTTTTCCGGGCTCTTTGGAAACGAATTTATAAAAATCAAAAATATAATTCAATCCGGGCAAAGAAACAACAAAAATTGTCACTTGATATCCCTTTACTTCTAATTCTTCTTTTAATTTTTTTATTTCCTTGGATCCTGGATCATAAACCGCCACTGCCAACTTGTTTTCTTTAAGCTCAACAGCCGCCGCTTTTATTTTTTTTGCTCTTTCTTCCGCAATTATGGCTAGGGCTTCTGTGTTTATCGGCGTGGTAAAAACATTAAGATAAGAAAGTTTGCTTTTTTCCGCCGCTCTTTTGGCATCACGCTCTTCCGCTTCGCGCTTCATTTGCTTTAACTTGTTTTTAATCTCCGCTATTGGCTTCATAATATATTTAATTATAATAGATTGGTGGGTTTCTGCAATAAAATTTCCTTGTTTTAATTGGCTGAAAAAAGTTTTCCACAGCTAATCCCCAAATTTAAATTTTTTAGTGTTTGACTGGTTTTTCTCTGCCCTTATACTTATGATTAATTAATAAAATTTTATTAAGTTATGTTATTTACTCCCGAACAACTTTGGCAAAGCGCTTTATCTGAAATTGAACTTCAAATTTCCCGGCCTAATTTCCTTACTTGGCTTAAAAACAGCCGATTAATCGAGAAAAAAGACACTGGAGAGATTCTTATTGGCCTTTCTAACAACTTCGCCAAGGAATGGGTGGAAAACAAATACCACAAATTAATCTTTGAAATTATTAAAAACCTCGATGACTCCATTAAAAAAATAGAATATTCAGTTATTGGCGCCGCAAACCCGTCTTTTGAAAAAATTTCTCTTGAATCTATTGATATTAATATTGGACAACTGACATTTCCGGAGTTTAAGGTTGACCCTGAATCCGGCCTCCACCCCAAATACACGCTCGACTCTTTTATTGTCGGTTCTTCCAATGAATTGGCTTATGCCGCCAGCCTCGCTATTATTAAAAATGTCGGTAAAAAATATAATCCCTTTTTCATCTATGGCGGCACTGGTTTGGGTAAAACCCACCTAATTCAAGCCATTGGCAATGAAATTAAAAAGGTTTACAAAAATAAAATTCAGATTAAATATGTTACTTGTGAAAAATTTGTCAACGATGTTGTCAACGCCATCAGAAATAAAAGGATGGAGGATATTAAAAACAAATACCGCAATATTGATGTTTTAATTATTGACGATATCCAATTTATAGGCGGCAAAGAAAGAAGCGAAGAGGAATTTTTTCATACTTTCAATGTTTTGCATGAAAACAACAAGCAAATAATAATTTCTTCTGATAGGCCGCCAGCCGCTATCCCAACTCTTCATGAAAGATTACGTTCAAGATTTGAAGGAGGAATGGCCGCTGATATCACTTATCCGGATTTTGAAATGAGGATGGCGATTATTAAAACCAAACTTTCCCAAATGCAAAAAAATCTTCCCGACCAGTCAATTCAAACAATCGCCTCGAAGGTTCAAAGAAATATCAGGGAAATAGAAGGTATTTTAAATAAAATTTTATTCTACCAAGAAACAAAGGGTGTTGACCTCCAATCAAAAATTATTGAAGAGATAATTTCTAACACTATTCATCGGGTTGATAAAAAGGTTACCCCCAACCAAGTAATTAAAGCGATTGCTAATTTTTTTGAAGTTCTCCCCGAAGATATTTCCAACCACTCTCGAAGAAAAAAGGTGATGGAACCGCGCCAAATAACAATGTTTTTGCTTCGGGAAATGTTGGGGATGTCTTATCCGGATATTGGGGATAAAATCGGGAAAAGAGATCACACCACCGCTATCCATGCTTATGAAAAAATAGCTAATGAAATCAATAAAAATCAATCTTTAAACCAAAAAATTCTTTTAATTAAAGATATAATTTATGAAAGTTGTTGATTTTTTTTAACAGTTTTTAAAAAGTTTTCCCCAGTTAATAAAAAATAAAACTTTAATTTTCTTTAATAAAAACAAGTTAAATAAAAACTTATCCACAAATTAACACTCACTACTACAACTACAAATTATATTAATTAATATTAGTTATATGAAATTTATTGTTTTAAAAAAAAACTTAAAAGACGGATTACGGGCAATTGAAAGAATAACTGATCAAAATTCTAATTTACCAATTTTAAAAAATTTTTTAATTGAATCGTTTGATAATAAAATAAAAATTTCCGCCACCAATTTGGAATTAGCGGTTACTAGTTATATTTCCGGGAAAATTATAGAAAACGGAAGTTTAACAATTCCTTTACATTTTTTTAATTCAATAATAAACAATCTTCAAACAGAAAAAATAAACCTAGAATCGGAAAATGAAAAATTAACAATTAAAACCGATAATTATCAAGCGGAAATTAAAGGGATTAAAAAAGACGAGTTTCCAATTATCCCCAAAATTGAAAACGAAAAATTTTATTTAGAAATTAATAATTCTATATTAAAAAACTCTTTATCTTCAATTGTTAATTCAACCACAAACGAAAACAAACCAGAACTAAATGGTGTTTTGTTTGACTATCAAGACACATTGATAAAACTAGCCGCCACTGATACATTTCGCCTTTCGGAAAAAACAATTTTTAATACTCAATATAATTCAAATATTGAAAAAAAATTTAAAACTATTATCCCCACAAAAACAATCCAAGAAGTTATAAGAGGGCTTCAATTTGAAGAAAACAACAACACTTCTATTTTTTTTGACCAAAATCAAATTTTATTTAAAAACGAAAGCATTGAAATAATTTCCCGCCTCATTAATGGAGAATTTCCCGATTATTCCCAAATTATTCCCAAAAAATTCGAAACAGAAATTACTTTAAACAACAATGAATTGGTTAATGCCGTAAAACTCGCCTCTGTTTTCTCCGACCGGCTAAACGAAGTAAAAATTATTATAAAAGAAAACGCTAAAAATATTGAAGTTTATTCGGCTGGAAGCAATTTGGGCGAAAATAAATATCTTATCCCTGCAAAAATAAGCGGCTCTCCAATGGAAATAATTTTTAATTGGCGTTATTTGCTCGACGGCATTAAAAATTTAACCTCGGAAAACATTTTTCTTGGAATCAACAACAATAATAAACCCGCCCTTCTTAAGGCATCGGAAGAAATCTCCTGGTTTTATATTTTAATGCCGATTAAGAGCTGATTAATAATCCCTGTTTCCAAAGTTGCACTGGAACTTCCCAGTTGTTGTATTGAGGATCGTCTTGTGGATTTTGAGGTAGGGGGTCTAGGGGATTATTTTTGTCAATATAGTGCAGAATATTATGGACATTGCCCGAATCATCGGAATATTTTCCCCCAATCATTAATTTATCGGTTTCTTCGGAAGAAGCCGGTTTTTTAAATGTTTCATTTGGATATTTGGGAAGAACTTTTGACATAAAAGCATTCCAAATAGGCAAAGCTGCCAATATACTACCTGCGTTTTTTTGCATTGGTTCCTGGTGGTTGTTTCCCGCCCAAACGCCAACCACAATTGAGGGAGTATATCCGATTGTCCAGGCATCTCGGTAATCATTTGTTGTTCCGGTTTTTAAAGCCACCTGATAATCGTCAAAAGCTGTTAAATAAAAACTTCCGCTATAAAGAGGTCTTCGCGCGTCTTCGTCGGATAAAACATCGTTTATCAGTTGGGCGTAAATCGGCTCCACCGCCATTATTGCTTGGTCAGAGGCCGATTCAATTGCTTTTCCTGAAGAATCTTCTATTTTTAAAACGATTTTTTGGTTATGTTTTATTCCTTCTTGTGAAAAAACAGAATAAGCTTCAACTAAGTCGATTAATTTTACTTCACCGCCTCCTAAAACCAGCGAAAGTCCGTATCTGTTCGGGTCATTTAGGGTTGTAATGCCAAGTTCTTGGGCGGTTTTAATCGTATCTCCCAATCCAGCCAAATAAAGCACCTTAACTGCCGGAACATTGATTGACTGAGCCAGGGCATTTCTTAAATTGACTGGTCCTCGGAAGAGGTTGTCAAAGTTTTCTGGATGATAGCACTCTTTTGAACTGGAAGCGTAAATATTAACAATGGTCGGACAAGCGGGATTATTAGGGGCAAATTCAGTTGACAGGTCAAAGACAACTGTATTCGGAGTGTATCCCTTTTTAAAAGCCGTTAAATAAGCAAAAGGTTTGAAAGCCGAACCCGGCTGTCTTAATCCTTGGGCCGCCACATTAAAATTTCCTTCATTTTTTGAATCAAAATAATCTCTTGACCCGACCAACGCCAGAACTTGGCCGGTTTTTGGGTCTTGGGCAACCAATGAAGCGTTTTTGCCTTGATATAATTTTTCATTTCTTTCGCTTCCTTCTTTGATAACTTGCTCGGCTATCTGTTGCATTTCCCAATCAAGAGTAGTGGTGATTTTTAAGCCTCCTCTTTCCATAAAATCTTCCCCGTATTTATTGGCCAAATAATCTTTCACCATCATCACGAAATGAGGCGCTTTGATTGAGCCGATATTTTGGCTGGTAAATTCAATGGCGTGATTTTTATTTCTTTCTAGCTCTTCTTTGTCAATAAATCCCACCTCGAACATTTGTTCTAAAACATAATTCTTCCGGTTCATTAATTCGGAAATATGAGCTCCCCAAGGAGAATAATAAGTCGGCGCCTTCGGCAAGCTTGCCAAAAGCGCTGCTTCCGCCAGTGAAAGGTCTTTGGCGGATTTGTTAAAATAAATTTGGGAAGCCGCTTCAATGCCGTAAGCGTTTGAGCCGTAAGAAATCTGATTTAAGTAAAGCTCTAAAATTTCGTCTTTTGAATATCTTTTTTCTATCCAATAAGACAATACCAACTCCTTAATTTTCCGGTCAACTGTTCTTTCCGAAGTTAGAAAAGCGTTTTTAGCCAATTGTTGGGTAATAGTTGAACCGCCTTGGACTACTCGGCCTTTTATCAAATTAACAATAAAAGCCCGCGCCAGCGCCCGCCAGTCAAAAGCCGGATGGCTGTAAAAATTTTTATCTTCAATGGCAATCGTCGCATTTTTAACATAATCAGGAATTTCTTCAAAGGAAACAACTGTTCTTTTTTCTTCGCCGTAAATTTCATAAAGCAATATTTCTCCGGTTCGGTCATAAATTTTGCTTGATTGAGTGATTTGGCGGCTGTTGATTGCCTGTTTTGGGTCGGGAAGTTCTTTGGTTATTTGAGCGACTTTTGCCAAAGAAAAAAGAACTATTCCGAAAAAAATTAGAATGAGCGCTCCGAATATTTTAAGTCCGATAAATTTTCGTTTTTTCAACATAAATATTTTCTAATTTTATCAGTTATTAATTAAATTTCAATTTAAAAACAAAAAAACCGCCTGAAGGCGGTTTTTATTATTTTAGTAGTTTTCGTCTTCTTCGTTTCCGCCAAGCGATGAGTCATCATCTTCTTTTTCCGTGGAACTGTCTTCTTCGGTAAATCCGCAGCTTGGACAATTTCCAAATTCATCCATTTTATCGCCGCACTCCTCGCAAATTTTTCCCTTAGCTTGTATTGTTATAGTTTTTGATTCTTCAATAGCCATTTTATTTAAGGCAAATTTTACGACCTTTTTAGTATTGTCTTAAATTATTCAAAAAATTAGTCGCCGTAATTGCTACTGCCAGCGCGTCGCTTATATCGTCCGGTCCCTTGATTTTATCTATTTTTAAAATATTTTCAACCATCTTTGCCACTGCTTTCTTGTCAGCCATTCCATATCCCGTAACCGCGATTTTTATTTCTGATGGCGAAAATTCCAATAAAGGTATTTTGTGTTGGCCGACTATCAATGTCAAGACCCCCCGCGTCTCGGAAACCTCAACAGCGGTTTTAAGGTTTTTCATAAAAAATAATTTTTCCACCGCCACCACATTTGGCTTATGTTTTTTTATGATTTTTGAAAGAGATTTGGCGGCTTCTAAAAGCCGGTCAGTCTTATTTTTGCTGAAAATTTCAAGCAATCCGCTTTCTACAAAAAATAGATTATTTTTTTCTTTTTTTATCAATCCGTAGCCAACTCTTGTTGAACCCGGGTCAATTCCTAGTATTAACATGGATTATTGGCAACAATAAAGTCATTATTGATTATTAGTTTATAGCTATTAATTCTCGGTTTCAAGCAAATAAAAAGCCCCGCTCACTATTATTGTGGTCGGGGCAGTCAGTCAGAATAATTTAAGGCAGGTAAATTATTCTGGCCGAATCTCTTGGAGAAATCATTATAGTAAACGATTCCTCCTCTTCCCACGTTCCGAAATGGCGAGTGGGTATTTCTGTTATCAGGCGTATATAATGCGCGCCTTTCCTTAGTGGAACATCAGCCGTGGCGGCATAAGGCTTAAGAGAAGCTATTTTTTTGCCGTCAATTTCCACTCTCACCACTAAATGAGAGAGGTTCTTGAAAGTTACCAAACTTGGATCATCGTCCTTGCTCCTGGGTATATCAGCTGGTTGTCCAAACGGAGTGTTCGGCGGCATATCAGGTGATATGGTAATCGGGTGTTCCTGCGGATGAATATATATCATTGCCGCTGGAACAGTTTTTCCGCCGCAACCAACTGCTAACAGCATCAGCATTAGAAAGGCGATTAGGTTATTCATTTTAATTAATTCCCTCCTAAAAGTGATTTCCAAAGAGGACCCTGAAGATTAATGCCAATCCCCGGGAATCCGTTAGTTGTTGGCGGAATATTTCCGGCATTAAACTCTAAAATCCAGCCAACATACCGGCCTTTGTAATAGCTGTTAACTCTTTGGTCAACAGTTATATTGGCCGATTGCTTTGGTAAATCCACTCTATACCGCCAAAATCTAATTAAAACAAAGCGGTAATAGAACGGATAAATATCCACTCTGTATGACCCAACCGGAAGCCGGTGAATTAAAATCTTTGGCAGGGGCCGTCCGTTTACCTCAAATACTCGGTCAGCTCCTTCAGTGTATATTGATCTAATCAGTCTGCCCGCTTGGTCTGTTATATAGAGATTGGCATGAGCTGTTCCTTGTTTTATAACCAAGCCAAGCGTCGGGTCATCTGGTCTGATGGGGAACGCCTCTTTTTCGCTTGTCGGAGCAGTGCTGATACTACTGCAGCTTAAAGCAGCGATGGCTAACATGAATAAGAAAAAAAGTACCCACAATTCCAGGAAAATCCTTACTATGAATTTCTTCTGCGATTTTTCCATAACCGCCTCCTGTTTTATTTATATTGGGAATCTTTAAAGCTTATTAACTTCTTAAAGAACGAAATAATTATATCATATTTTTATAGAATCGTCAATTCTAAATAAAATTGCTCTTTAATTGAATAAAAAAGCCCAAAACCCTTGTTTTTCTTTTTAATTCAATTTATTATTCTTATTATGTCGTTAACTTATCAGCCAAAAAAGAAAAAAAGAAAAAGAAGCCATGGCTTCCTGAAAAGGATGAGAACGCCGGGGGGGCGCAATGTTTTAAGCCGTCGGAGGAGAAAAGGAAGAAAAAAAATTACGGTTTAATAACTCAATCAATAAATTTGTGCTTGCCAAAAAATTCCGTCTTCCAATTCAGCAGTGGTTTAAAGAAAAAAGAAAATTTATCACTCGCAAAAGCGATTTTTTTATTGTAAGGGTTTCTTCCAATAATCTTCCCTACAGCCGCTTCGGAGCAATAATCAGTTTAAAAGTTTCCAAGTCAGCTGTTTTGCGCAATAAAATTAAAAGAGCAATTTTTAATTTTATTTATTCAAAAAAACTCCACGAAGTTCCCGGTAAGGATATTTTAATCAGTGTTTTGCCGAAAGCTTCCGAATTAACCAAGCAAGAGTTGGAAGAAAAATTAAAATCACTAATTCCTATATACTAAATACTAATCCCTATCTACTAAAATATGGCCAACCTATTTAACCAAATATTTTATCAGCCGCTTTTTAACGCCTTGGTTATTTTATATGATTTTCTTCCCTGGCCTGATTTAGGCATTGCCATTATTCTTTTGACAATTTTTATTCGTTTGGTTTTGCTGCCGCTTTTCTATAAAGGCGCCAAAGATCAAGCTATTCTTCAACGATTAGCTCCAAGAATAAAAGAAATCCAAAAAACTCATAAAGAAAACAAAGAAGAGCAAGCCAAGGCCATGTTTAATCTTTATAAAGAGCACAAAGTTAATCCTTTTTCCCAGTTTCTTCTTCTTATTGTTCAGTTGCCGGTTTTAATAGCTTTGTATTGGGTTTTTTCCCGAGGCATTACTCCGGAATCTCTGGAAAATTTATATTCTTTTGTTTCTGCGCCGGGAACTGTTAATAATTCTTTTCTTGGATTAATTGACCTAAGTAAAAAAAACATTATTGTCATTGGCTTGGCGGCTGTTGCCCAATATTTACAAGCCCGGCTTTCTTTGCCTAAAATCAAAAACACCGATGATTTGTCAACCACTGAAAAAATGAGCCGTCAAATGTCTTATCTTGGCCCGGTTATGACTGTTTTTTTCCTTGCTTATTTACCTGCCGCTATCGGCCTTTATTGGTTGACAACATCCGTTTTTTCGGTTATCCAACAAGTAATAATCAATAAAAAATTAAAAGTCAGCAATGAACAACTGATTGCAATAGACAAAAAATTGCATTCAAAATAATTTTATTATGGATAATTTGCAAGATATTTTTAAAAAAATGATTGAGCTGATGGGTTTCGATGATTTTTCCGTTTCTTATGACCAAGAAGGCAACCGATTGCTGGTTTTTATAAATGATGCTTTAATTTCCGAAAAGAATCTTCCGTCTTTTATCAATAATTTCGATTATTTGGCAAAAGTAATCGCTCAAAAAAACAACATTGAATCGATTTTTGTCGATGTTAATAATTATCGCAAAAAGCGGGAAGGATTGATTTTGGAGCTCGCCCGCGCCGCCGCTCGAAAATCAGTGGCCGAAAAAAAAGAAATTTCTCTTCCGCCGATGAATGCTTACGAGCGCCGTTTGGTTCATGTGGATTTGGCTTCTCGGCCAGACATCAAAACCGAAAGCAGCGGAGAAGGTTCTTCCAGATGCATTGTCATTAAGCCCATTGAAAATAATTTTTTATAATCTTTTTGTCAAACTTTGAAATCCTAAATTTCCAAAGTAATTCGCTAATTTTTCTTTAGGCAAGCCGTTATATTTTAACTCTTCCAGATTTTTAATTTCCAAAGGCGAATCTCTCCTGATTTGAGCCAAATGTTTTGAAAGCAGGGCTTGTTCTTTAAATTCAAGAATTTTTTTATAATTTTTTTCTTCTTTTCCTTTTTCAAAAAATTCTTCCAAAGAATTGTATTTTTGGATTATCGGCGCCGCTGTTTTCGGCCCGATTCCCGGCACGCCCAAAATATTGTCGGAGGCGTCGCCCACCAATCCCTTGTAATCGGGAATCTGCTTTGGCAAAACTCCGAATCTTCTTATCGCTTCTTCTTCGTTATAAATAATTGTTTCACTGATTCCTTTTTTAATTGTTTCCACTACCACTTTGTCGTTTTCCACCAACTGCAAAGCGTCTAAATCTCCGGTCAAAATTATAATTTTCAAATTCTCTTCGTTTTTGAATTTTTCCGCCGCTGTGCCGATTAAGTCGTCTCCCTCAAATCCGGCAATCTCATATGTTTTTATTTCAAAATTTTCAAATAATTTATGGGCTTCGATTATTTGAGAAACAAGCTCATCCGGCGCTTTTGGCCGGTGGGCCTTATATTCTTCAAAAACTTTTTTTCTGAAAGTCGGCTCCGGCCTGTCAAAAAAAGCCACGATAAATTCCGGTAGTTCGCCGTTGATTCCCGCTTCATTTGTTTTTTTGTCAGGGTGCAAAATTTTAATAAGAATACTTGCTAATCCGTATAAAGCTCCGCTCGGCTGGCCTTCTTTTGTGGTAAAAGGCGGCAAAGCGTGAAAGCATCGATGAATTAAGGAATTGGCGTCGATTAAAAGAAGAGTTTCCATAATTTAATAATTATAACACGTTTTTAAAGTTGTAATTAAAACGTAAAATTTATAAAATTGTTTATATGTATTTAATTTATGCTTTTTTATCGGCTATTACCGCGGCCGCTGTGGCGATTTTTGCCAAACTCGGTCTAAAAGATATTGACCCCACCTTGGCAACCACCATTCGCTCGATTATTATGGCCGGAATTTTAGTAATTACCAGCATTTTTTTAAAAAAATTCAGCGGATTTTCCCTGAATTCTTTCAGTTCCCGCGATTGGTTTTTGATTATTTTAGCCGGCATTAGTGGAGCGCTTTCCTGGCTTTTTTATTTTATTGCTATCAAATACGGCCTTGCTTCAAAAGTAGTTGCCATTGACCGCTTAAGCATAGTTTTTGTTATTTTTTTAGCTGCCTTATTCTTAGGCGAAGCTTTGGGTTGGAAATCGGTCTTAGGAGCTGTTTTAATGGTTTCAGGAGCCATTCTTATTACTTTAAAATAACAGTTGAGCCGATTCTTTAAAGAACCGCATAAATATTGGTTAAAATACGGCTCAATCGTTATTATTTTAGAATTCGCCGTTTTGCGCAAAAAAATGGGAGAGGCTAGATGCTCCTCTCCCTTAATACTGCAGCCTTCACTGCAATGGGCTACTGCCCTTATCATCCATCTCCGCCTCATACTTGCCACCTCCTTTTAGTTGAAAACTCTTTATGTTCTATATATATTATACCATGCCTGTCAAGACTTATGTTTGAATTTAAAATCTCAAAAAAATCCAAAAAAAACAATGCTCGTTTGGGTATTTTAAAAACTGCTCACGGAGAAATTGAAACTCCGGCTTTTGTCCCTGTTGCCACTCAAGCCGCCATTAAAACTTTAGACAGCCAGGAAGTTTTAAAAACTAAAAGCCAGATTTTAATTTGCAACACTTTTCATCTTCATTTAAAACCCGGAGAGAAAATAATCAAATCAAGCGGCGGATTGCACAAATTTATGAATTGGCCCAAACCCTTAATGACTGACTCCGCCGGCTTTCAGGTTTTTTCTCTTGGTTTTGGCCGTGATTTTGGCATGGGCAAAATTTTAAAAGAAAAAAACGGCGGGAAAATAAAAAGCGGCCAGCAGCCGAAACTTTTAAAAATCACATCTGAAGGAGTTTTATTCCGTTCTCCCAATGACGGAAGAAAAATTTTCATCGGTCCGAAAGAATCAATCAAAATTCAGGAATCTTTGGGCGCTGATATTATTTTCGCTTTTGATGAATGCACTCCGCCGATTGCCAATTACGCTTACACAAAAAAATCTTTGAAGCTCACTCACCAGTGGGCTCAAATTTGCTTGAATGCCAAAAAATCAAAGCAAGCGCTTTTTGGCATTGTTCAAGGCGGAAAATTCAAGGATTTAAGAATTGAAAGCGCTAAATTTATCGGAAATTTGCCTTTTGATGGATTTGGCATTGGCGGAGAATTTGGCGATGATAAAAAAATAATGGAAAAAATGATTAATTGGGTAAATAAAGAGCTTCCCGAAAATAAACCGCGCCATTTGCTTGGCATCGGCTATTTGGAAGACATCCCCAAAATAATCAAAGCCGGAGTTGATACTTTTGATTGTATCGTGCCGACTCATTACGGCCGCCGCGGCATTGCTTTTACCAGTTCCGGCGAACTTGATTTAAACAAATCAAAATTTTTACAAGATAAAAAAGCTTTAGATAAAAAATGTCCTTGTTTTGTCTGCCAAAATTATTCCCGTAGTTATCTTTGCCACCTTTTCCGAGCCAAAGAAATTTCCGCCCTGAAATTTTTAACCTTTCATAACCTTTATTTTTTCAATTCTTTCGTGGAAAACATAAGAAATGCAATAAAAAAGGGGAAATTCTGACTTATCCACTTCTCTTTTTTTTGGAAATATTGTTTAATTAAATTAGATAGTAAATGCTTTAAAAATCTAAAAAGATGTATAGGAGGCTGCTATGGATGACTTAAATGGCAAAAAATGGCAAGCATTCTCCGGACGATACAACGATATTCATAACCAGTTGATTAGCATCGGAAAAGCCAACGGCAATTGTTCTATTTACACCAAACTTGATGAAAAATTCTTAAAAATCTATCACGACACTTGCTTTGCCTTAGAGCTGAGTCATAAATTAAACGAGGAGGAATGCGCCGTTTGTCTTCCGGCAAAAATAATAATCGAATTTTGCCACCACACAATAATCAATGACTGCTGTAAACTGAAGCGGGAAATAAACAGCCTTTCCAGCTACAATTCCCTTATTGAAAAAGCATTCAGCAATTTTCAAGACCATGGGAACAGCATCTTGATCAAATCTCTAAACGTGTTCCTTTCCGAAATAGAAGAGATTGTTAAATTTTTCGAGGAAATCTGCAAACCGGATTACCGGCTGGGATTAGAAAGAGGGTTGCTAACTTAGCAACCCTCTCTTTATTTGCTAACAACAGCCGCCATAGTTGCTTCTTATCTTGTTTGCCGCTAATTTATAAGCAATGTCTCTCTTTAAATTAAAATCAAAATTTAAACCATCTGGCGACCAGCCTCAAGCCATTAAAAAATTAATCGCAGGTCTTGAAAAAAGCGATCGTTTTCAAACTCTTTTGGGAGTTACCGGCTCCGGCAAGACTTTTACCATGGCTAATGTCATTGCTCATTTTAATATGCCGGTTTTGGTAATGGCCCCCAATAAAACTTTAGCCGCCCAGCTTTACCGCGAATACAAAAATTTCTTTCCCCAAAACTCCGTCAATTATTTCGTTTCTTATTACGACTATTATCAGCCCGAAGCTTATCTTCCCACCAGCGACACTTATATAGAGAAAGAAGCGATGATTAATGAAGAAATTGATCGCTTGCGCCATCAAGCCACTAGCGCTCTTTTGAGCCGCCGCGATGTTATTGTGGTTGCTTCTGTTTCCTGCATTTACAATCTTGGCGTGCCAGTAAGTTATTCCGAAGCCGCTCTCCATTTGGAAGAAAATAAAGACATGACTCGCGGAGATTTAATCAGGCAATTGGTAAAAATGCAATTTGAAAGAACTGGTGGAGCCTTAAAAAGGGGATTTTTCCGTGTTCGGGGCGATGTTTTTGAAATTATGCCTGCCAGCGGCGCTGTTATTAACAGGATTGAAATAAAAGAACAAAAAATTATTTCTATTGCTGATGTTGACCCAATTAGCCAAAAAATAATCCAAGAATTAAAAGATATTGTTATTTTTCCGCCCAAGCATTTTATTTCCAGCCAGCCTCAAATCGAATCCGCCACCAAAGAAATTAAAAAGGAATTAAAAGAGCGCTTACAATATTTTGAAAAAAACAAGCTTTATTTGGAAGCGGAACGATTAGAGCGAAGAACCAGATATGATATGGAAATGCTTCAAAGCATTGGTTATTGTCATGGCATTGAAAATTATTCTCGCCATCTTTCCGGAAAAATCAGCGGCGAATCGCCGGACACCTTGCTTTCTTATTTTCCTTCGGCTCGCCGAAGCCCCGGCGAAGAAGGCCACCCTGATTTTCTAACCATTATCGATGAATCTCATATTGCTGTTCCTCAAGTCAAAGGGATGTATGAGGGCGATAGAAGCCGTAAAGAGGTTTTAATCCAATACGGTTGGCGTCTGCCTTCTGCCTTGGATAATCGGCCGCTTAAATTCGAAGAATTTGAAAAAAGAATCAATCAGGTGATTTTTACTTCAGCCACTCCCGGCGCTTATGAAATGAAAAACTCTTCCAAAATTGTTGAACAAGTCATTCGGCCAACCGGCTTAATTGATCCGCCGATTGAAGTCCGTCCGGTTTTTAACAAACAAAAAAATCGCAGTCAAATAGACGATCTAATGGAAGAAATAAAAAAAGTGGTCTCTAAAAAAGAGCGCGCCATTATCAACACGCTTACTAAAAAAATGGCTGAAGATTTAACGGATTATTTAAAGAAAAAAAAGTTCAAAGCCAATTATATGCATTCAGAAACCAAAACTCTGGAGCGCGTTAAAATTCTGACCGACTTCCGCTCCGGTAAGTTTGACGTTTTAATTGGCGTTAATCTTTTGCGGGAAGGATTGGATCTTCCTGAAGTGACTTTCGTGGCGATTTTGGACGCTGACCGCGAAGGTTTTTTGCGTAGCGAATCGTCTATTATTCAAACCATGGGCCGCGCCGCCAGAAACGTTAATGGCAAAGTGATTTTATATGCTGATAATATTACTGGCTCAATGAAGAGGGCGATTGATGAAGTTGAACGCAGAAGAAAAATTCAGGCGGAATATAACAAAAAACATAACATTACTCCTCAAAGTATTCACAAAGAAATTGAAAAACTTATAGAAATTGAAAATGAAAAAGAGTAATATAATATAAATGATTTTATCTTCTCACATTATTGTCGCTTCCGCCGCCAGCGCGCAGTTTGCCAGCCGGCCTGCCGATCTTTCCAATTCCCTAATTGTTTTTGTTGTCTCTTTTATAAGCCATTATGCTTTGGATTTTATTCCCCATTGGGATTACCATTTGGCTTCCATCAAAAAATTCCCCGCTGATAATAACAGCTACGAGGAGAAAAAATTTATTATTTCTTTTAGGACAATCTCCAGTGACCTTTTCAAGAATTTAATAGACGGGATTATTGGATTATCGGGAGCAGTTTTAATTTTGGGATTTCCAACGGATTTTGAAAAACTATTTTTGATTTTTATTGCAGTATTTGCCAGCATCTTGCCCGATGCCTTGGAAGTTTGCTATCTGATTTTTAAAAAATTTCCTCTGACTTTAATCCACCGATTTCATCATTTCACCCATACTAGAAAAGTTTTCGAGGGCCGGCCGTTTTTTGGAATAATATCTCAAATAATTTCTGTTGCGATTATTTCAGCAGTTTTATTTTTGCTGGCAAACTGGTTTTAAATTTGACTTTGCTTTCGCATTCCTTAATCTTGTTATTAACCACCGCGCTCATCAGAGCGCGGCAGGGCTGTTTATATGGAAGACAAAATTATTATCAAAGGCGCCCGAGTTCACAATCTTCAAAATATTGATCTTGAACTGCCGAAAAATAAAATGATAGTTTTTACCGGCGTCTCCGGAAGCGGAAAATCTTCCTTGGCTTTTGATACGATTTTTGCCGAAGGCCAGCGCCGCTACATTGAATCTCTTTCTCCTTATGCCCGCCAATTTTTAGGCCAAATGGATCGTCCTGATGTTGATGAAATCATCGGTCTTTCCCCAGCTATTGCCATAGACCAAAAAGCTTTATCTCATAACCCGCGCTCTATTGTCGGCACTTTGACGGAAATTTACGATTATCTCCGCGTGCTTTACGCTCGTTTGGGCGAAGTTTATTGCCCCAAGTGCGGCTCTAAAATAAAAAAACTTTCTTTGGAAGAAATGGTTGATATTGTTGTCGCTAAGGCAAAAAGCTTAAAAGAAGAAACAGTTGTGATTTTTGCTCCGGTTGTCCGCGGTCGCAAAGGCGAGTATTATCAATTGCTTTATGATTTTCTTTCTTTGGGTTTTAGAGAAGCGAGAATTGACGGTAAAATCCATTCGCTCCATGAAAAAATAGAACTTTCCCGCTATAAGCCGCACGACATCGAAATTGTTATTGATGAAGTAATGATTAAAGACGAAAGCCGGCTTTTTGAAGCCGTTGAAAGCGCCCTAAATCATAGCAAAGGATTGATGCTGGCGAATTTTACAAAAGAGGAATTGCTTCTTTCTTCAAAATGGACTTGTCCCAATGATAATTTTTCTTTTCCCGAAGTTGAGCCGCGCTTATTTTCTTTTAACAGCCCTTACGGCGCTTGCGAGGATTGCTCTGGTTTGGGCAAAAGCGATTTATTTTTAAAAACAATCTGTCCCGTTTGCCATGGTAAAAGATTAAAACCCGAAGCTTTGGCTGTGAAAATAAAGAATAAAAATATTTGGGAATTAAGTTCTTTAACTATTGATAAAATCTACGAGTTTTTTATTGATTATGAAGCTAAATTAAGCGAGCGCGAAAAAAAGATTGCCAGCAATATTTTAAAAGAAATAATCGGCCGTCTTAGTTTTTTATTGGAAGTCGGGCTTAATTATTTGTCATTAGACAGAGAAGCGGAAACTTTGTCCGGCGGCGAAGCTCAAAGAATTAGATTGGCTTCTCAAATCGGCTCTCAGCTTTCCGGCACGCTTTATGTTTTAGACGAGCCGACTATTGGCCTTCACGAAAGAGATACGGAGAGACTCATTAAAACCTTAAAATCATTGAAAGACCAAAAAAACACTCTTATTGTCGTGGAACACGATGAAAAAACCATTTTTGAATCGGATTATTTTGTTGATTTAGGCCCTTTAGCCGGGAAAAATGGCGGCCGAGTAGTAGCCTTCGGCAAAACCGGCGAACTGATTAAAAATCCCAAAAAATTCAAAGAATCCTTAACTTTGAAATATTTAAGCAACGAGAAAAAAATAGAACTTCCGGAAATTCGCCGGTCAAAAAGCGCGGAAAAGATAAAAATTATCGGCGCCAGAGCAAATAATTTAAAAAATATTGACGTGGAAATCCCTTTAAGGAGATTAGTTTGCTTAACCGGCGTCTCTGGCAGCGGAAAATCTTCTTTACTCTACGATGTTCTTTATAAAAATTTAAGCAATTTAAAAGCCGGTTTTAGTGAAATGGAAAATGCCAGCCGGATTTTGGGCACTGAATATATTGATAAAGTGGTAATGGTTGATCAATCACCCATTGGTCGCACGCCCCGCTCCAATCCTGCCACTTATACCGGAATTTTTACGCCGATTCGCGAATTTTATGCGTCTTTGGAAGAATCCCGAGCCAAAGGATATACCGCTTCCAGATTTTCTTTTAATGTCGTCGGCGGAAGATGTGAAGCCTGCCAAGGCGCTGGCTTTAATTTGATTGAAATGCATTTTTTGCCGCCGGTTTTGGTTCAATGTGATGTTTGCCGCGCTAAACGTTTTAATCGCGAAACTTTGCAGGTAAAACATAAAAATAAAAACATTCACGACATTTTGGAAATGAGAGTTGATGAAGCATTGGAATTTTTCGACGGTCTTTACACCATTACCGACAAACTTAAGGTTTTGCAGGAAGTGGGGTTGGGTTATCTGCAGCTTGGCCAATCAGCCACTACGCTTTCCGGCGGAGAAGCTCAAAGGATAAAGCTGGCTCGTGAGCTTACTCATCCTTTAGGCAGGCGCGCTTTGTATCTTTTGGATGAGCCGACTGTCGGCCTTCATTATTACGATATTGAAATGCTGCTGAAAGTTTTTAATAAGCTGATTGAAAAAGGAAACACGGTGATTGTCATTGAGCATAATATGCAAATAATCAAATCAGCTGATTATATTATTGATTTGGGTCCGGAAGGCGGCGATCTTGGCGGGAAAATTGTAACCAAAGGATTGCCCGAAGAAATTGTTCAAAATAAAAATTCTTACACCGGCGCCTATCTTAAGCGTTATCTTGTCTGACAATTTAGCTGCTATTGACAAAAATTTTAATTTCTGTAAGCTTAAAAAACTTTTTTCTAAAAAGTGTTAGTTCTTTGAAATATTCGGAAAAACCCTTGGCGAAGGGTAAAAAAAAACCAAAAAAAGGAGAGTTAAATGGAGAAAGAGCCGCAGTCAAAGCTGGACGTAAAGGAGTTCGCGAAAGGGCAGTTGGAGGCCTTAGGGAAGGAGCTGTTCAATGCGCTTCTTTTCATAACCGCCTGTCTCGTGCGCCCCAACGGAGGAGTGATGATCATCGGAGCAAACGGGACCATCAGCGAGAGACTCCCGTTGGTCAATAATATAGACGGCACCTTCATCACCTATGTCATGCTGACCCAGTATGACGGCGAGCAGATCGTCGCAGTCGGCCTGATCGGCAGGATGAGCGACAGCGTTAAGGAGGTAATCAGCCTGATCGTCGGCAACATGAAAGAGCTGGGCATCGAAAGCGTATTCCTGCCCGGCTATCTCGGATACTCGTCCTTAAAGGTCCCTATGACTCACGTTTGCCGCGGGAGCAATCTCGATCAGCAGATAATACAGATCAAGGGTCCGGTGTTCTTCGACAACAACAATGACACCGTCTTGTTCACGCACGGCAAAGATATCATCGAAGTGCCGATGAGAGAAGCCTTCGGAAAGCTGAACTGGTCAGCCGTAAGTAGGAGGATCGGCGAGGTCAGCGACGAAATAACAGCGCTTGCCAGAGGAGCTGATAGCTCTCTCATCATCAACACGACCGGCAAGTTCTATACGCTTAATCTGGAAGAGAAGAAAGTCAAACCCTTCTCTCTGCCGGCCGCGCTCGCTTCAAAGGCAACTCCGACCTTCTTCACCTTTACCGAAAGCAAGAAGTTCATCGCGGCTCTCTATGTCACCGGCCAGCTCACAATCGAAAGAGCCAGCTAAGACGGGCCTGCCCGGAAAGATTCACCGATAAAACCTTCGCCAAGGTTTTTAGCCCCGCATTTTTTAAAAATGCGGGGCTTCTTATTTGAATAAGTTTTTTAATTGATTTATAACTACTTTTATGAAGCTGATTGATCAGGCTAAAAAATTGCCTTTATCGCCCGGAGTCTATTTTTTTCTTAATAAAAAAAACGAAATTTTATATATCGGCCGCGCTGTTTTTTTAAGGAAAAGAGTATTGAATTATTTCCAAAAAAACATTGACTCGCGCGTTGCCGAAATGATTCGTTCTGCTTCCAATATAAAATTCAAAAAAACCGGCACTCTTTTAGAAGCCGTAATTTTAGAAGCTAATTTAATAAAAAAACACTGGCCCAAATATAATGTCAAAGAAAAAGATAATCGTTCTTTTATTTACATTGTTATTCCTAAAACCGATTACCCAAAGCCAATAATTGTTCGCGGACGCGAGCTGGAAAAATTTCCTTCCGCCACTGCTAAAATTTTCGGTCCCTATCAAAGTTTATCCCTTGTCAAAAGCGCTTTAAAAATTATTAGAAAAATTTTTCCCTACAGCACTTGTTTGCCTGCCAAAGCCTTGGCGAAGGCAGGCCGGCCTTTTTCCGACCAGCCTTGTTTTTATTATCAAATCGGTTTGTGTCCCGGCTTATGCATTGGCGCGATTTCCAAGAAAGAATACCAAAAAAACATAAAAAACATTATTTTGCTTTTATCCGGCCAAAAAAATAAATTAATAAAGGATTTACGAAAAGAAAATCCCGAAAAGGCCGGAGCTTTAAAACACATCCAAGATGTCGCTTTGATTGCTGAAGCGGAAAAGGGATGGGCAGATGTCCAGAACCAAGGTTTAAAGCGCATTGAAGCCTATGACATTTCTCATTTGTCCGGAAAAGAAACTTATGGCTCAATGGCGGTTTTCTCTGGTAGCGAACCGGAAAAAAGCCAATATCGCTTGTTTAAAATAAAAACAGCTTTGCCATCCGATGATTTACGGGCTTTGGAAGAGATGGTTTTAAGGCGCCTAAAACACAAAGAATGGACGCTTCCTGATTTGATTTTAATTGACGGCGGCAGTCCCCAAATCAACTGGATTTCCGATGTTTTAAAAAGCCGGCGCTTAAATATTCCCCTGGTCGGCTTGGCAAAATCCGCCAGCCGGCGGAGCGGCGATAAATTGGTCTTTCCACCCAAAACTAAAAAATCATTCAAGGAATTGGCGGATAGCATTAAAGGAATTTTGTTGAAATCCCGCGATGAAGCTCACCGCTTTGCTCTAAAATCCAGCCGCCGGTCAAGGAGAAGGCAATTTTAAAATATTTTAATTTATAGTATAATTTTTATATGGAACAGAATTTAGGAATATTTTTACAAATTTCTATTGCCGCATTTTTAGGCTCTTTGGTCGGAATTGAAAGGGCGGTTGCCGGTAAAACAGCCGGACTTCGCACTTTCGCCTTGGTAAGTATGGGCTCAGCGCTTTTTATTATTGTTTCAAAGCTTGCCAATGAGAGTTATTTGGGCATTACCACTTTCGACCCTTCAAGAGTGGCGTCTCAAATTATTGTTGGCATAGGATTTCTCGGAGCGGGTTTGATTATTTTAAAAGAATCAAAAATTATGGGTCTTACTACCGCTGCCGGCCTTTGGGTTTCCGCTGGCATAGGAATAGCCGTTGGCTTTAATCTTTATGCTATAGCGGTATTCGTTACTTTTCTTACGCTTTTTATTTTTACAATACTTTGGGTTGTTGAAATAAAATTAAAAAAAGGGATTAAAGACCTTGAAGATTAATTATTGTAATATTTTTTAATTTTCTTCGTCTTAATCTGTTGACAGCGACGATTTATTTAGCTATGCTGATTCGCTGTTTTTATTTACGGTTCTTTGACAATAAAAAAAAACGATTTAACGATTAAAAAACAAAACAAACAAGGAGGAGTAAGAAAATGGATGACATCCGGTTGGAGGTTTTAGATATCGGCTTAGCCGATATCAAGGCGTTAAAGTTCGAATTAGTTGCCGGCCTCAGTCTTTTCAAGAGCGGGATGATTAAGGTTATAAATTTTAATCATATTCCTCGGTCAATAGAGGCCATTGCCGAAGTGCTGATTCCTCTCTATGACAAAGGCGGCGTTTGGGTGGAGAGCATTCAGATAAGGCCGGAGGAAGAATTGGTAAGCGGGGAATTGTTCGGTTTGCTTTCTCCGGCAACATTAAAACTGCTTAATAAAATCGCGGAAAAGATCAACGATGCCGGCATCAAAGATGCCGCTTTCCCTGTTCATCCTTATATTCCCCTGCGGCTGGAAAAAAAGATAAACCCGTTTTTTGGGCATATGAGCCATCTATCCAGGGGCCATACCGGCCTGTTTCCCGATAACAATATCAGGGGATTCCGGATATTAGATGGCGAAGACAATGCCGTCTTTATTTCCGGCGACAGAGAGATCAGGGAAATATTTTTAGGAGAAATTCATCGCCGGAATTGGCTGCCTTCTTCGTATTCTTTATGGAAAAGCAAAAAGAAAATCAATTCCCTTGGCCGGCAAGCTGGTAATCTTCTTCCTTTGGCTTTGAAAAACGGGGATAGTTTGCGGATAAATATCCCTCTTCTTCGGGAGCTTAAAAGGGAGAAAAAGTGGAAAAAAAGACTTTTGTCTTTTTTAGGCAGAAGAAAACCGGTGGAGAAAATCATCGGCAGACCCAAAGTGACCAATTATGTCGGCCAGTGCCATTTTTGTAAAGGCGTTGAGGCGGCGGTATCGCAAAACGGCGCCAAGATATACCTTTTTCCAAGTTCTTTATAAATAACAACCTTCTTGTTCAATCTAAGTAAATAGTTTCAAGCGCCAGAAGTCATTATGATTTCTGGCGCTTTTTATGTTTTCATATTGACTAGATTTTCAGATTAACAGATAATAAACGATATTATGGAAAATTCTGAGAATAAAAAAATAGATTATTTTTTGCCGGCGAGCATTATAATTGCCGCGGTTCTTATTTCCGGCGCCTGGGTTTATTCCGCCGGCTTAAAAAATTTGCCGTCAAAAGAAGTTATCGGGGAAAAACAGCAAAAAGCGCAAATTCTGGATGCCGTTGATAATGTATCGGAAATAAATAATGAAGACCATATCAGGGGCAACCCCAATGCTTTGATAAAAATCATTGAATTTTCCGATATGGAATGCCCGTTCTGCAAGAATTTTCACCAAACAATGATAAAAATAATCAGTGAATACGGTTCAAGCGGAAAAGTCGCTTGGATTTACCGCCATTTTCCCTTGGAACAGCTTCACTCCAAAGCTAAAACCTCGGCTGTTGCTTCTGAATGCGCGGCTGAACTTGGCGGCAATAACGCTTTTTGGAATTTTTTGGATAAATATTTTGAAATTACGCCTTCCAATGACAAATTTAATTTAAGCGAGCTTCCGAAAGTTGCCCAAAATATTGGATTAAATGTCCAGCAATTTGAAAATTGCTTAAATAGCGGAAAATATGACGAAAAAATTGAAAGCCAAATTCAAGAGGCCATGGATTCCGGCGCTCGCGGCACTCCTTATAGCATTCTTATTGATAAAAATAATAAGAAACAAAAAATCGATGGATCTTTGCCTTATAGCGAATTGAAAACTCTTATTGAAGAAGCCTTACGCTAAAATCGTATAAATGAAACTCAATCATCTTAAAAAATCCGACCCTCGGCTTTATAAATTAATTTCCGCCGAAATTAAAAGGCAGGACGAAACACTTGATTTAATCGCTTCGGAAAATTTTGTTTCTCCGGAAATTTTGGAAGTTTTGGGTTCGCCTTTAACCAATAAATATTCCGAAGGCTATCCGGGGAAACGTTATTATCCGGGAAATCTTTATTATGATGAAATTGAAGAATTAGCCAGAACTCGCGCCTTAAAAGCTTTTAAATTAAATTCAAAAAATTGGAGCGTTAATGTCCAGCCGTATTCCGGCTCTCCGGCCAATTTAGCGATTTATTTTGCCTTAACAAAACCCGGCGATATTTTAATGGGAATGGATCTAGCAAGCGGCGGGCACTTAAGCCACGGTCATAAAGCCACTATTTCCGGAAAACTTTTTAAATCAATCCAATATTCCGTTGATAAAAAAACTGGCTTAATAAATTATTCTGAAGTGGAAAAATTAGCCAAAAAACACAAACCAAGAATAATTATTTCCGGTTATTCCGCTTATCCTAGAAAAATTGATTTTAAGAAATTTGGCGAAATTGCCAAAAGCGTTGGCGCATATCACTTGGCTGACATTTCTCATATTGCCGGACTTGTTTCTGCCGGCTTTCATTCTTCGCCATTTCCTTATGCTGATGTGGTAATGACGACAACTCATAAAACTTTGCGCGGCCCAAGAGGAGCGGTGATATTTTCAAGAAAAGAAAAAATGCTTCATGCTTCAGGTTTTATGCTTCACGAAGCAATTGATAAAACGATTTTTCCAGGCATTCAAGGCGGCCCGCACAATAATGCTATTGCCGCCATTGCAGTTGCTTTTGGCGAAGCGCTAAAGCCGAATTTTAAAAAATATCAACAGCAAATAATTAAAAATGCCAGAGTCTTGGCGGAATCTTTAAAAAAATACGACTTTAATTTGGTTTCCGGCGGAACGGACAATCATTTGCTTTTAATTGATTTGAAAAATTTAGATATAGGAGGATTGGAAGCGGAAAAAATTTTAGAATCAGCTGGTATTATTGCCAACCGTAATTCTATTTCCGGCGACACTTCGCCTTTTAATCCCTCTGGCCTAAGATTAGGCGCGCCGGCTGTTACCACTAGGGGATTTAAAGAAAAAGAAATGAAAAAAATTGCTGACTGGATTTATCGGCTTTTAATCAAAAAAGAAAAACCTTCCTTAATTAAGAAAGAAGTATTAAAATTATTAAAACAACGCCGTTTAAAAGGCCGGCCTTTAACAAATAAATACGAATAAGTAAAACCTTAAAAAGGAGGCGGTTATGAAACTTTTTCCTAAGAAGAAATTTTCTCGATTAAAAAATTTCCAGGCAAAAGTGCGGGAAAAAAAGGGAGAATGTGGTCCATATTGGTTTGGTGATCCGGATAATAATGTCAGTCCTAATGTCAATTTAGTGGCCGGAGTGATTAAACGAGCAGTGGATGATTATCTATACCCTCTGCCGGGTCGCGATTTTCGCCCCATTCAAGAGGATGCAAAAATCTTTATTGATGGCTCGGGGTTAAATTCGTATTGCGACTTGGTTGGAATTAACTCAGATTTCATAAGAAGAAAAGTTGCGGCTATAAAAAAGATGGGAATAAAAGAGGGACTTAAAAAAGTGTCTTGACTTTTATGAGAAAGTATGCTATAAATAAAAAGTTCTTTGAAAGATAAATAAGGAAAATTAACTTATAGAAAAACAAGCAGAAAAAAGGAGGCATTGTGATGAGATTTGTCACTTTTGTAATAATGGCGGCCCTGGTGGTAGTTTCCGCAATAATGTTGGTAAACTCTGCCGTAGAAGAAGATCGGGCCGAGTGCCTCAGATTGCAGAAACAGGCAGAAGAGTTCAGGCTCGGGTTGTTTTATATAACTCCAGCCCAAAAAGCCCAGTGTGATGAATTAAAGATAGCAGTTAAAGCGCCTGTTAGAGAAGGGATTGTCCGATAGAAAACAGAAAGGAGACGGATATGCCTTCTTTTGAAGTTTCGGTAAAAAGCGTTGTTGACAACAAAGTTGAGATGTTTGTCGGCAACATAGTTCTCTGTTTTTATTTTCAAGGTGGGAAAATGAAGTCAACAAGATACAAACCCGAGGCTCGGGTTTGTAATCAATTCGAACTTTGGGTGCCGGATGGGTTATTTAAGAAAGCATGCCGGCAAGCCGCCGCGATTTTAAGATCGCGGCAGAAGAAGTAAGTCTTAAGGCTTTGGAGATAATCTCCAAAGCCTTTTTTTATTCTCCTTTAATTACCGCCAAAGGCACTAAACGCGCCACTTTTTTAGAAAGATTGGCCTGATGCACTATTTCCACCACTTCATCAATATCTTTGTATGCCTGCGGCGCCTCTTCGGCAATTCCTCTTATTGAATAACATTTAACGATAATATTTTTATTTTCGAGATTTTTTATAATTTCTTGCCCTTTTAAAGTTTTTAGAGCTTGGTGCCGTGACATTGTTCGACCAGCTCCGTGGCAAGAGCTGTAAAAAGCTTCTTTTCCTTTTTCTGTTCCGTGCAAAATATAGGAAGCCGTGCCCATAGAACCCGGAATAATCACCGGCTGGCCGATTTCTTTATATTTCTTGGGAATTTCCGGATGACTCGGCGGACTTTGTCTCGCCGTAGGCTCGCTTCGTCCAGCCGAAGGCGGAAAAGCCCGAGTTGCGCCTTTTCTATGAACCAATAATCCGTCTTCTAATTTGGCAATATTATGGGCAACATCATATAGAACTTCCAGATTTTCATTATTTTCATTGAGAAAAACTTTTTTCCAGCTTTCTCTTATGTAGTGAGTAATCATTTGCCGATTAGCCCAGGCAAAATTTGCCCCACAAGCCATTGCTTTGAAAAATTTCTGGCCTTCCGGCGAATTAAACGGCGCGCAAGCCAATTCTTTATCCGGAAGATGAATATTGTATTTCGGCATTACTTGGAGCATTAATCTTATATAATCAGTGGCGATTTGGTGTCCTAATCCGCGACTGCCGGTATGAATCATTACAACCGCTTGATTTTTGAACAGTCCGAAAATTTTCGCGGCGTTTTCGTCAAAAATTTCCTCCACTTTCTGGATTTCCAAAAAATGATTGCCGCTGCCAAGCGTGCCAACTTGATCTCTGCCTCTATTTTTAGCGGTATCTGAAACTTCATTGGCATCCGCCCATTCCAATCGGCCGTTAGCTTCGCAATTTTCCATATCTTCTTTTTTGCCGTAACCTTGTTTTATTAGTTCTTGTGCTCCATTTTCCAAAATTTTATCCAACTCATTGACGCTCAATTTTATTTTTCTGCCTCGGCCTAGTCCGGAAGGAACATTTCTTTGGATTTCCGTTGCCAAATCATCCAATCGATTTTTGATTTCATCGGCCGAAACATCGGATTTTAATAATCTAACCCCGCAATTTATGTCGTAGCCCACGGCGCCGGGAGAAATTATACCGCTTGCCTCGCTGGAGCCTTGGCGAAGCGGGTCAGAAGCGCGAGTGGCAAAAACTCCGCCAATCGGCGAGCCGTATCCTTCATGGACATCAGGCATTACTAGCGCGTATTTTTCAATGCCCGGAAGTGTGGTTAAATTCACTAATTGTTCTAGCGATTTATCCTTAAAAACCGATTCCAGCATTTTTTCGCTGGCGTAAATTCTGGCTGGAACTCTCATATCGCTTCGGAAAGTTTTCGGTATTTCCCATAGATAATCGCTTATTTTTATAAGATTATTTTTTGCAATCATATTTAAATGAAAGTTTAAAGCTAAAGTTTAAAAGTTTAAACATTATTAAATATCAAAAACTAAATTCGTCAGCCATATTCCTTTGATTTTTTTTATATCCAAATCTTCATAAGTAATCGCTTTTATGTCTTCATCAAATTTTTCAACCGGATATTTTGTTAATTCTGCCTGAAATTCGTGTTTCTCCCGTACTACTTTATACTTACTACTTACTACTAAATAAACGCATTTATTAATCTGTGATTTTGCCAAAATTTCACTCAAAAAATCCACCAAAAGAGAATTGATGTCAATTGATTTTAATTTAATTCTTAATTCTAAATTCTTAATTCTTAATTCAGATTTCATCGCCGTCGGCGATAAAATCTGCGCCATTGCCTCAGTGGCGCTAGAAAACAATTCTTCAATTGTTTTTCCGTAAATTCGCAGGCGAAGCTCCGCCGGATGGGGAAGAATTTCATATTTTTTCATATCAGGATTCTTAAATTTGTTTATTCGTAAATTCGTAATTAATTCGTTATTCGCTGATTTAATATTTCTTCAATAATTTTCCCTTCATCCCATGGAATTTTCTGATTATTTTCCACACACATCCAGGATTCTCCGCCTTTGCCCGTTAAAATCACCACATCTCCTTTTTTTGCCAAATAAATCGCTTTTTTAATTGCCTCTAGACGGTCAATAATTTTATATAAATTCTGAATTCGTGAGAATCCGCTTTCTATATTATTTATAATATCAAGCGGATTCTCGTCGTACGGGTCTTCATTGGTTAAAATAATTTTGTCACAATATTTTTCTGCAATTTTCCCCATTTGCGGCCGTTTCCATTTATCTCTGCCTCCTCCCTGCGCTCCCAATAAGCAGATTAATTTTGACTTGCGCTTGGCGATTTGCGCTTCATTTATTGTTTTATAGACCGCTTCCAAGCTCGCTGGTTCATGGGCATAATCGATGATGATAGTAAAATCATTTTTTTTATCTATTCGTATGTGCCTATTCGTTAAGGCTTTCGCATATATAATTTCCATTCTTCCGTTCGGCGCTTTGGCTTCTTTCAGGGCTTTTCTGATTTTTTCCTTTGAAATATTTTGAGACCAAGCAGCGCAAATCGCCGCCGCTGCGTTGTAAACATTGAATTTGCCAATAAACGGCAATTCAAATTTCTCTTTGTTGGCCGTAAATTCCGTTTTGTTTGCGCTTAATTTGATTTTGGATATTTTTAAAATATTATTAATTTTCAATTTTTCGCCATTTACTTTTGACTTGGTTGTATATCCATACTTTTGCCATAGTTTAGGCTCAAGAAAAAATTCAACATTTTCATCGTCTAAATTATAAATACCAATGCCGGTTTTTTTATGAGCCACTTTTTCAAAAAGTTTTATCTTGGCAGCGCGGTAATTTTCAAAATTTCCATGGCGTTCAATATGTTCCGGCGATAAATTGGTAAAAACTGCCGCGTCATAATCAATAAACTTATGCCGATATTGCAAGATTCCTTCCGACGATGTTTCCACCACTGCGTATTTGCATTCTTCTTTCTGCATTTGATAAAGCAATTTTTGCAGCTGAAATCTGCCAAGCATTGTTTGTTTGGTTTCATTTTTCCATTCTTTATTTCCAATTCGAAAATTAACAGTCGTCGCCATTCCGGTTTTAAATTCCGCGGAATTGAATATTTGGGCGATTAAATTGCAGGTTGTGGTTTTACCTTTTGTTCCAATCACGCCAATCACAGTCATTTTCTCGGAAGGAAATCCGTAAAAAAAAGCCGCCAAGTAAGCTAAAGAAAAATGGTAAATCGGTTGGATTAGTCGATAAAGTCTTTTTGGAATTAAATATTTTTCAATAAATCTTAAAAAATTTTCCATTTTATATTGCTAAATAATTTAACGGATTAATATCTCCGCCAGTTGGCGTGGGACCGCAACTTCTACTGGGTTTTAAATTAAAAGTAGCGGTGCTGTAAACCGTAAAATGCAAATGCGGGCCAGTGGCATATCCTGTTTTGCCGATATAGCCGATAAATTGTCCCTTTTGTACTTGGTCTCCGATTTTAACATTGTACAGCGAAAGATGGGCATATAACGTTGTTAAATTATTTTCATGCTGGATTGCAATATATTTTCCATAAGCTCCCCGATAACAATAATTGTCTTGATTATCAACGTTTATCACTTTTCCCTTTTCCGCTGCCAATATCGGCGTTCCGATTGGACCGCCAAAATCAATACCATTGTGCCATTTTCCCCGATAACCGTATTTGGCAAATGTTGTTGCCCCATATCCCTGTGTTAATCTTGAGATTTCAACCGGAATCCCCAGAACTCCGGGTCTGGCAGAGGGGATAAGAGTTGGATCTATTTTTAATCTTAATTCTTCTTCTATTCCTTCAAGTTCTGATGCGATTTCCGCTTGTTTTTTTTCCAACTCGCTTAAATTTTTCTGATAAACTTTTTCCTGATTTTTCGTTTCTTCCAAAAGAACCTGCTTGTCTTTTTTAATTTCCTCAGAAATTAATTTCTTATTTTTTAAATTGGAGTTTTCTATTTCCTTTCCGAATTTTTTATTGGAAACTTCGCTGAGATTTTCCGTTAATTGCAGTTTAAGTTCTTTTAACCCTTGGATTTCTTCGGATAGATTGGCGTTTAATTCGCTTAAATTTTCCGCTTCATTTACGCTTTCCGCCAAGCTTTTATTTTTAAGAAAAATTACCAAAAGAGTGTCATTGTCTTTTTCTTGAAGCTCTCTTAACGTTTCGGCAATGGCTTTTTTTTGGATATCGGTTTTTTCTTCAATGTCGCCGATAGTGTATTGCAAAGATTCTATTTCCAATCCGAATTTTTCAATCATTATCTCGCTCGATTTAATGCCAAGTCTTATCTGGTTTAATTGGCCGTCAACCTTATTTATTTCTTTTTTTAACGTTTTGCTTTCTTCTTGTGTTCCTTCTATTTTCTTCTGGGTTTCTTGGATTTGGCTGTTTATTTCCAAAATTTCTTTTACTTTTTTATCAATAGATTCTTTTAATTCCAAAGGCAGGGCCGCTTTTGCCGGAGAATTTTGTCCAAAAACAATCAAAAAGCAGAAAATAAAAAATGAGACGATTATTTTTTTCATATAAAATTCTAATTTTTCGCCAAAATTTTTAAAGCTTCTTTTATTCTATCTTCGATTTTCTTTGTTTTTGTCGGAATATGTTTTATTGCCTCCTGGATTTCATTTGGCTTATATCCCAAATTTTTTAAAGCTTTTTCAATGTCGGAATCCGCCTCTATTAAAGGAAGGAGTTCTTCGTTGGTTTTTCTCTTAATTTTGTCCTTTAATTCCAAGACGATTCTCTCCGCTGTTTTCTTTCCAATGCCGGCTTTAGTTAGAAGATCTGTGCGGTTTTTGTTAATAATCGCGAAAAAGCGGTCAATATCGGAAATTCCCAACATTTTAAGCGCGTTTTTCGGCCCAATGCCGCTGATGGAAATCAATAATTCAAACATTTCCAATTCTTCATATTTTAAAAATCCGTATAATTCCATGCCATCCTGTTTGTTGTGGGTATGGCAAAAAATTTTTGTTTTCGAGCCGATTTTCGGCAATTTATAAAAAGCTTTTGGAGAAATAAAAACCCTAAATCCTATTCCATTTGCTTCCAATATGATAAATTGCGGTTTTTTTGCCACAATTCTTCCGGATAAAAAAGATATCATATGAAATTTTATTATATCTTAAAAACAGAGAATTTTCTATCTTTTATATTGACAGCGTCATTTTTTTAAAGTATTCTAATTTCACTTATGCCAATTACTAAATCAGCTAAAAAAGCTTTGCGCCAAAGCGTCAGAAAGCGGAAAAAAAATCTGAAAAGAAAATCCGAATTGAAGTCTGTTATTAAGAAATATAAAGGGCTTATTATTGAGGGTAAAAAAGAAGACGCCGCCAAATATTTGTCCCAAGTTTACAAAAAACTCGACAAGTTCGCCAAGGTCAATCTTATTAAAAATAACAAAGCTTCAAGAACTAAATCCCGGCTTTCCAAGCTTTTAGCAAAATAAAAAACAGCCCAATCATTGATTGGGCTGTTTTTTATTTAATTCATTTATTTATTAATCGCCTTCATAGACAATCCGATTCTCCCATTTTCAATTTTAATGATTTTCGCCTTGACAATGTCTCCGAGCTTAACCACGTCTTCCACTTTTTTAACAAACCCTTCTTTAAGTTCGGAAACATGGATCATTCCGTCTTTTCCTCCTCCTAAATCGACAATCGCTCCAAATTCCAATATTTTTATAATTTTCCCTTCGATAATTTCCCCGATTTGAAATGTTCGCGTTAAAGATTGGATTTGCCGCAGTGCCGCTTGTGCTTTTTCCAGACTTTCCGCTGTGATGAAAATCCTGCCCGTCTGCTCAATGTCGATTGTTGTTACTCCTGTTTCTTTAATAATGGTGTTAATCATTTTGCCGCCCGGACCGATTACTTCTCCGATTTGTTCCGGCAAAATATCTATCGTTAAAACTCTTGGCGCGTAAGCTGAAATTTCCGGCCGAGGTTTGCTGATGGCTTTTCCGATAAAATCTAAAATTTCCAGCCGAGCTTTTTTAGATTGTTCTAAAACTTCTTCCAGTATTTTTGGAGTAATGCCTTCTATTTTAACATCCATTTGCATTGCCGTGATGCCATCAGCCGTGCCTGCTACTTTGCAATCCATATCGCCGTAATGGTCTTCCGGACCTTGAATATCCGTTAAAATTTTATATCTTCCGTCTTCCGAACTCATTAGTCCCATTGCAATGCCGGCCGCCGGTTTTTTTATTGGCACTCCTGCATCCATCAAAGACATTGACGCTGCGCAAACGCTTGCCATGGAAGATGATCCATTGGAAGATAAAATTTCTGAAACAACTCTGATGGTGTAGGGAAACTCATCAGTAGAAGGAATGAGCGATTTAACGGCTTTTTCCGCTAAATTGCCGTGTCCTACTTCTCTTCTACCCACCCCGCCCATTCTTCCTGTTTCCCCGACTGAATAAGGCGGGAAATTATAATGCAGCATAAACCTTCGCTTTCCGGAAACTTCCATTGTTTCCACTAATTGTTCCGCTCCGGGCGCGGCCAAAGTGGTCACTGCCAAGGCTTGAGTGTTTCCGCGGAAAAACAAAGCTGAACCGTGAAGTCTTTTCAAGATTCCCGCCTCTGCGTAAAGTTCCCGAACTTGGTCAAGCTGTCTTCCGTCCGGCCGTTTTCCGCTTTCTAAAATATTTTTATGGACCAATTTATCAATTTCTTCTTCCCAAATTGTTTCCATATCTTCGAATTCTGAAATTGATTCCGAAAGTAAATATTGCTTTAAATTTTCTTTAAGTTCATGAAGCCTGTTTTGGCGTTCGGTTTTATCTTTAATATAGAGCGCTTCTTCTATTTTATTATTTAAAAATACAGAAATTTTTTCTTTCAATTCTTGGCTGGGTTTTTTTATTTCAATCTCAATTTTCGCCTGCCCGATTTTTTTTGCGATTTCTTTTTGAAATTCGATTAATTTTTTAATTTCTTCGTGGCCTTCCCCAAAAGTTTCTACTATATCCTTTTCGCGCGCTTCATTTCCGCCTAATTCAATCATGTTTATTCTTTCGCTGGTTGCGCTGATAAAAGCGTCAAACAAAATATTTTTATTTTCTTCAAAAATTTGATTAGTTGGATTGATAATTGTTTTTCCGTCAGCGGTTCTCGCCAATCTCACGCCCGCAATCGGCCCGTTCCATGGAATAGGAGAGATTAAAAGAGCCGTTGAAGCGGAAAGCAGGGCAATGAAATCAGGGTCATTGGCTTCATCATAAGAAAGCACGGTGATAATAAGTTGGACATCGCGTCTCATGGCATGGTTAAAAAGCGGTCTGATGCTGCGGTCAATCAAGCGCCCCGATAAAATCGCATTTTCTGAAGGTCTTCCTTCTCTTCGCACAAATCTCGAGCCGATTATTTTTCCCGCCGCGTAAAATTTTTCCTCATAATCAACAACAAGGGGAAAATAATTAATATCTTTATCTTGTTTTCCCATTACCGCAGTCACCAAAACAGAAGTGTCTCCGTAAGTGCCGATTACCGCCGCATCAGCTTGTTCGCCTATTTTAGAAACGCTTAACGTAAGCGGTTGTCCCGCAAAATCAATTGAGAATTGTTGCTTATTTAAATCCATAAAAATTTATCTTTTAAATACAATTTTCGGAATTTTATCTAAATCAATGAAAAAATCCGCCGCTTCCCTGAGTTTGCTTGAAGTGCTTCTGCCGAAAGCCGCCACTTCCACATGTTTGCCCAAGCCCCATTTGAGATATTCCACCAAAGGCGTAAAATCTCCGTCGCCCGTAACTATCACAACCGCATCCAAAGAATTAGCCATCCTAATCGCGTCAACCGCCATGCCCACATCCCAGTCCGCTTTTTTTACTCCGCCCGCAAAAATTTGAAGATCCTTTACTCTTAGTTCAATGCCGGCTTTTTCCAAAGCGTCAAAAAAAGCCGCTTCCGAAGACCCTTCGGCAGTGTCGCTTTTTACAACATAGCCGATAGCGCGGATTAATTGCCTGTTTCCAGCGAGTATTTTGAGTAATTCCTTATAATTTACTCTTCCGTGATAAAGATTTTTAGCGGAGTGATAAAGATTTTGGATATCAATGAAGATTCCAATCCTTTGATTTTTATATTTGCTCGCCATCATTATTTTTTAAGGCCAAGCTTTCGCACAAGGCTGCTATAACTCTTGCTGTTATTTTTTGAAAGATAATCAAGAAGGATTTTCCTTTTGCTTACCATTTTAAGCAAGCCCCGGCGCGAATGATTGTCTTTTGGGTTCTTTTTTAAATGGTCGGTGAGTTCCGTAATTTGTTTGGTTAGTAAAGAAATTTGGATTTCCGCCGAGCCGGTGTCAGTCGTGTGGATGCCGTATTCTTTAAAAATATTCTGCTTTTGTCTTGTTGTAAGCATAAAAAATTAGTTTTTTAATATTACCTTATTGCCCTAAAAAAGGCAAGGGCTAAAAAAATAAACCCTTTGAAGAGTTTATTTAATATTAAAAAGTATTGGATTTATCTGCTGATTAATTTAAGAAGTGCTCTATATAAGTTTGACCCGAGATTTGTCGTTGTTTCCGTTGGAGCTGTTTCTGGCGGATTCGTATAGGTGTTGGAATCAATCTCATTCGGCGCAATGTAAGTATTTATATCTGTAGTCGGTTGGGGATAATATTGGGTCGGATATCCGGAAGTTCCTTCTAATGGAATATAGTTGTAATTTTTATCAATAATTTTTTGATTGTAATAATCGGGAGATTTTTGTTCGTAATATTGCTGGTGATACTGTTGTTGATATTGCTGTTCGTAATTTTTATATCCTTCAAAATTTTGCTGATTATAATAAGATGCGCATTCTTCTTGTGATTTGCAATCAATTGGAACGCCTTCGGGCAATCGATACTCATAATCTTTTATTCCACCCATTTCTTCACCTCCTCTCGTTTGATGATAATTTTCAAAGCATTTTCTCATTGTCTCGCCGACATCTTCTCTTACTGAGCTGAAATCACTGCTTCGGATTTTCTCGATTATTTCCGGTCCTAAGTTCGCTTTTAAGCATTCCGAGACTTCCGGAGGCGCGTTATTTATCATTTCTTTCATTTTATTCATTCCCTCGCCCATATTTTCCATACCGCTTTGCTTCATTCTTTCTATTTCTTCTTCACTCACGAGTCCAGCTTCTTTGGCAAAATTCATACATTCCTCCATATGAGATGAGTCAGAACAATAATTTTCGCATTCTTCTTTGCCCTTGCAGCCGCCCGGAGTGTTCCCCGATTTCATCAAAGACATCATTTTTCTCGCTTCTTCCACTTCTTCTTTGGGGATAAATCCGGCTGTCACGGCAAAATTCATACACTCCTCCATATGAGATTCTTCGGAACAATAAGATTCGCAATCTTTTTTATTCCTGCAGTTTCCCGGCGGCGTTAATCCGGACGCCATAGCTTTAGCCGCTTTCTTGGCGTCTTCTAATTCATCTTCTGGAATCAGCCCTGCTTTTTCCGCAAAAGCCAAACATTCATTTATATGAGACATATCATTGCAATAAGTTTCGCATTCTTCTTTATTTTTGCAGCCACCCGGCAACTCTGCTCCTTCTCTTAAGGCAGCGGCTACTTTTTTTGCTTCTTCCAGTTCTTCCTCAAGCATTAAATCATGTTCTTCCGCGAAAGCCAGACACTCGTTCATATGAGAAGTGCTGTTGCAATAAGTTTCACATTCTTCTTTATTTTTGCAGCCGCCCGGCCCTTCTCCGATTTCCGTCACTACTCTTGCGCGTTTTGCGTCTTCCGTAGACATCAGCCCGTTTTTTTCGGCGAAATCAATGCAAACAGGCATATTTTTTTCTTCATCGCAATAATCTTTGCATTCTTCTTCACTCGTGCAATTGCCGAGTTCTGCGACGGGAAAAGTTATTTTATCAATTTGAGCTTGTGCGATAATTGAATAACCGGCAAAAATTCCGGTCATTATTATTAAAAGAGCTAAAATCAAATTAAAGCTAAAATGATTTTTAAATATTTTCATATTTATTTGCCAAAAGGGTTTTTATAAGCGTCTTGAAACGGATTTGTTTTTGCTTCTTCAAAAGGATTTGTCTTCGCTTCATAGGGGTTTGTCTGCGGCATATTTTCAATCACATTCAGATTTTCTGAAGGAGTTTTCGTTTGAGGAGTTTGGATAGCGCTTCTATAATATTTTTGCCAGGCAAAAAATCCTAAAACCGCGATTATCAAGATGGAGATTGAGATGACAATTATGAGTTTTTTGTCCATTAATTTTATTATAACTGAAATAATAAAATTTGGTTGTGGATAACTTTATAGGTAGTTTTATTTAATAGAGATTTTGTGATAAATAAATTAATTATTTGTCGTAATAATCTTTATTTTGCGACAGTTTTTGGTATAATAAAATTTATGGCTAATATCCAGGAACTGCTTCAAGATTATCTCAATTATTTGGAAATCGAAAGAAATCGTTCGGTAAAAACAAGGGAAAATTACGGCCGCTATCTCCGCGCCTTTTTAGATTTTTCCAAGGCCAAAACCGAGAAAGATATTACTCTTGAATCAGTCCGGGATTTCCGGATTCATTTGGCGCGCCAGAAAACCGCCAAAGGCATTGATTATAAAAAAACCACTCAAAGTTATTATATTATAGCTCTGCGCAATTTCTTAAAATATCTTGTCAAGAATGATTATTCTGTTTTATCGCCTGATAAAATTGAACTTCCTAAAACCCCCAGCCGCCAGATTGAAATTTTAGAATATAAAGATTTAGAAAGGCTGCTTTTGTCTCCTTCTGGAAGCGATTTGCGCTCTTTAAGAGACAGGGCGATTTTAGAAGTTTTATTTTCCACCGGATTAAGGCTTTCCGAGCTTTGCGGTCTTGGCCGCTACATTGATATTGACCGCGGCGAATTATCAGTTCGCGGCAAAGGCGACAAAATAAGAGTTGTTTTTCTCTCCGAAGGCGCCAAGAAATCTTTGAAAAATTATTTGCAGAAAAGAACAGATGCTGAATCGGCGCTTTTCATCAGTCTTACGAAAGCCAAAATTCCAAAAGTTATTGGTCGGATTACTCCTCGCGCCGTTCAGCGTTTAATAGATTATTATTCCAAAGCAGCCGGTATTCCCGGCCATGTTCATCCTCATATGTTAAGACATTCTTACGCCACCGACCTTTTGATCAATGGCGCTGATTTGCGTTCAGTTCAGTCTTTGCTTGGTCATGCCAATGTCTCCACGACTCAAATTTATACTCATCTCACCAATAAAGAGCTTCGCGCGGTCCATCAGGCTTTCCACGCCCGAAGAAGATCTCTAAAATAGCAAAACCACAAACTTGTATTTTTTATAATAAGTTATAAAATTTAAAAATGGAGCTTTCGGAGCAAAAGAAAAATTTAACTCCGCCTCCGCCGGCTGTCGAAATTGAAGTTCGCACTATGGCTTCAGACATTAAAGCTATCAAATCCGGAGGAGGAGAGCTGAGTAGCCAACCGGTTTCTCGGGTCCCGGCTTCCCCGGAATCTTTTGAGCCGATCTTCCAGTCAAAAATTTCCCCAAATAAATCCGAAGAAGCTCAAAATAAAAAATCAGGATTAAATTTAGCGGTTATTATTTTCGGAGTTTTAATTTTAGCCGCGATTGTTGGCTTTGGAGCTTATTATCTGGCATCAATATTATTTGAATAAAAAATGTTAAAAAAAGATTTACAACAATTTAAAAAGAAGCTTGAAGAAGAAAAAATAGATATTGAAAAAGAGCTTAAAGAACACAAAAAAATGCCCCGCTTTGGCACGGAGTCAACTGATCCCGACCAGGAAACAGATGAATCGGAAGAATACGGCAATCAGCTTTCTATTATCCAGACTTATAAATCTCGTTTGTCTGATATCAATTCAGCCTTGAAAAAAATAAGCAATAATAAGTACGGCATCTGTGAAAAATGTAAAAGCGAGATTGGATTGAATTTGTTAAAAATAAATCCAGAATCAAGATTGTGCAAAGAATGTAAGAAGAAGGCGTAATTAGCTAAGTAATGAAGAATTTCTCCAAAATTTATTCCGCCGAGCTTGAAGGCATTGATGCCAAATTAATTGAAGTGGAGACCGACATTAATGTCGGTCTCCATTCTTTTAATATTGTCGGCTTGGCTGACAAGGCCTTAAACGAAGCGCGGGAAAGAGTTTCCTCCGCTCTTAAAAATTCAAGCATTAAGCCGCCCACCAAAGAAAACCGCCGCATTACCATAAATTTGGCTCCGGCTGATGTCAAAAAAACCGGCTCTCAGTATGACTTAGCCATTGCTGTCGGCTATCTTCTGGCAACTAAGCAAATTAAGGCATTTAATACAGGCGATAAAATTTTTATCGGTGAACTTTCTTTGGAAGGAACTCTTAGGCCGGTCAACGGCAGTTTAAATATTGCCCAATTGGCAAATAAACTCGGCTTTAAATTTTTATTTATTCCCAAAGCTAACGCAGTTGAAGCAGCGGTAATCGCCGGCATAAAAGTTATTCCTGTTTCAAATTTGGAAGAATTGATTAATCATCTTGAAGAAAGAGAGCAGATTGGTTTTCAGGAACCGGTTCTGTTTCAATCAACCAATTATTGCGACATAGACATCTCTGAAGTTAAAGGACAGGAAAATGCCAAGCGAGCTTTGATGGTTGGAGCTGCGGGAGGCCACAATATTTTAATGTCCGGACCGCCCGGCGCCGGCAAAACAATGCTGGCTCAATCCTTAATTTCTATTTTGCCTCCGCTTGAACTGGAAGAAGGCATTGAAATTACTAAAATTTATAGCGCCGCTGGATTTCTCAAAAATAAAAATTTCATAAACTCCCGGCCTTTCCGCGCGCCTCATCATTCCGCTTCTTTGGTTTCTATTGTCGGAGGCGGAGCCAACCCTCGGCCCGGAGAAATTAGTCTTGCTCATCGCGGCGTTTTATTTCTTGATGAAATCCCGGAATTTCACAGAGACATTTTGGAATCTCTGCGCCAGCCGCTTGAGAGCGGAAATGTTTGCGTTTCTCGGGCAAAAAATGTTTTGAATTTTCCCGCCAGATTTTTGCTGGTCGCCGCCATGAATCCCTGCCCTTGCGGGTATTTCAGCGATTCTCAAAAGAATTGCCGCTGCAGCGCCAATGAAGTTTTTAGATATCAGAAGAAAATTTCCGGCCCTCTTTTGGACAGGATTGATATTCAGATTGAAGTGCCGAGAATAAAAATAGAAGAGCTTAGAAAGCCGCACAAAGATGATTCCGGAGGAGAAATCAAAAAGAAAATTTTAAAAACTCTGGAAATTCAAAAACAGAGATTTTCAAAAACTAATCCCAAAATTCGCCTTAATTCGGAAATGAGTTCCAAGCAGGCGGAAAAATTCGCTTTATTTTCTCAAGATGCAGAAAATTTTTTGAAAAATATTTTAGAAAAGTCTTTTGTCTCCGGTCGAGGTTATTTCCGGATTTTGAAAATCGCCCGTACTATCGCTGATTTGGAAGAAGAGGAAAAAATAAAAAGCCATCATTTAGCAGAGGCTTTTCAATATCGAGTTAGGG
>Ga0155760_101_pt1 | contig 40188 bp, 42 predicted proteins | sample RifCSPlowO2_01_FD_107414 | JGI IMG/M metagenome (GOLD analysis project Ga0155760, IMG submission 107414) | Candidatus Wolfebacteria bacterium RIFCSPLOWO2_01_FULL_38_11
ATTAACTAAACTCAATTAGTAATGGAGGCGTGCGTGAGTGGTTGAAACGAACTGTCTTGAAAACAGTTATACCCGAAAGGGTATCGAAGGTTCGAATCCTTCCGCCTCCGCCAGAAAGGATTTTATCTAAAAAGCTCTGTCAAATTTGAAAAAATTCGCTGAAAATTTTTTCCGGCAAGCAGGCTTGCCTATAGACAAGCAGGTCGTCCTGTTAATAGGAGGGAGAAACACTTTACAAAAAATTATTTATAAGTTATTATAAAATGATATTAAAGATACAGAAATAAAGTCGAGTTTCTGAATACAAATAAAATAATTACATGAACGGAACTATTAAAACTCTTACAGATAAAGGATATGGTTTTATTTCCCGCGAAGGCGAAACAAAAGACCTTTTCTTTCATTCTAAAGAATTAAGTGGCGTATCATATGACGAATTGAAGGTTGGCGATGCCGTTACCTTTGAAGTCGTTGAAGGCGAAAAAGGCCCAGCCGCTACAAACGTATCGCGCGCGTAAGCGTTGTAAAAGAAACCGCTCCGATATTATATTGGGGCGGTTTTTTTAATTCTTTTTTGTATATTATCCACAGATAGATAATTTAATGTATGATATAATTTCTTTATAAGACAATAATGAACAAAGTAATAAAAATTATATTAATAGTTATCATAATAATTTTAATAGCCGCTTTTATCGGCGGGATTGTTTATTACAGAAGAATACTTAACAGGCAACATTTAAAAGATGAGATTTTAAATTCGCCCGAGGCGATATCGTTTAAAATAAACAATTTTATTTTACAGCCGCGGAAAAAAGATTTTGGCAGCCAGCTTCCTCCGGAATTTCCCAAAGAGATTCCCATTGAGTCGGGCGTTAAAATTGAACAAAGTTACGGTCTCAATTATCAAAATCAGAAACAGCTTTCATTGGTTTTCCAATCAGAAAAAACGGTTTTGAAAAATTATGACATTTACTATGACTATCTGATAAAGAATAACTGGAATATCATCAATAATCATCGGGGTGAAAATATTTCTTCGCTTTATGCTTCAAAAGAAAGTCAAAAAATTAATATCACGATTTTTTATGACGAAACTTCCAAGAAAGCCAAAGTAAGCATCAGTGTTTTGGAAAGATAAGTCATTAATTAATATGTTTAAAAAATTCAATCTTATTCAGATTTTATCCGTAATTATTTTAGGATTATCTATCAGCGCGGTTTTTTTTCCTTTTAAACAGGCTCAATTTAATGTTTACGGCGCCGCAGTTTGTCCGGCTTCGTGGTATGGCCAGGAAATTTCCGCCACTGCTTATGAATACGATCCTGACCCTGCAGATGGTTGTCGGCCGTGTTTTACCACTGGCTATGTCAGATGCGACAGCATCGGGAATCTTAGTTATCGGACCATAACTTCGTATAGCGGAACAAAAGCTACAAACGGAAGCTGGGGAGTTAAAAGCGAACGGTGTTCTCCTTATAACGTTTGGCAGGCAACCGAGAGTCGAGATTCGGGCTATATATCATCAGCAGGCGATATAAACGTGAGTTATTTTAATTATCCGCAGATGAAATTTCTTAGTCCGGGAAATTATTCGTATTTTAGCCGCTATGTTAAAAGTTATTGTAATCAAACAGACTGGGTATTTCCCCAATATACTGCCGATGGTTATCTTGATTTTAATCTTAGTAATGGGAATTTAACAGTTAGAAATTCCCATCGCGATGGTTCTTGGAAAGAGCAGAGCGTTGCTTTTTCACTGGGCGTTCCTCCTCCGCCGCCTTTAGTCGGCACTATTAATATTGCAAGCAATAATTCTTCATCTTCTTGGACAATTGCCGGACCAGAAATAATTACTGGCTCGGGCATTTCAGCTGCCTATACTGATAAACCCGAAGGCATTTATACGATTGTTTGGAATAATGTTGCCGGTTATACCACTCCTTCAACCGAGAGCCAAACCTTAATTGCTGGCGGAGCAATTACTTTTATCGGCAACTATCAATTGATTTCTCCGCCTCCGCCACCTCCTCCTCCAGCGCCTACTTCTTCGCCTTCGAGTAAATTTAAATTGGAGGAGATAATACCCGAATAAAATTATTAATTAATGGAAAATCTCAAAATTAAGAACTTAATAATCGGCGCGCTGATAATTTTAGTAATTATCGCGGCAGTTATTTTTTTGAGTATTTATTGGAGAAATTATCAAAAATCATCTAAAAATTTTCAGGTTCAATCATTGATGCAAGTCGAACTCGAAGCCCAGCCGAAAGTTTACAAACCCGCAAAGACAGATTTTGGTAATAAAATCCCTCCGGATTTTATTCAGGAAATTCCTATTGAAAAAAAAGCCAAAATCGAACAAAGTTATTCTTTTGACTATTCCGGACAAAAGCAATTGACAATTGTTTTTGAATCAGAAAAAACCATTGAACAGAACCGAAAAATCTATTCCGATTTTCTTGCCAATAATCAATGGTCAGTCGTCAATAATTATTTTGATAAAAAAATTGCCTCCTTATATGGCTTAAAAGAGAATAAGGAAATCAACGTGACGATTTCTTTTGATGAGCTGGCCAAAAAAACTAAGGTTAGTATCAGTATTTTAGAAAAACAGATTTAATGGCGATCTCATGTAAAAAAATTTTTTTAGCCACATTGTCTTTATTGGTTTTTTTTGGAACAATGGCCGTCGTTTTGGAAGATGTTGAAGCGATGATCGGCTGTTCCACCATTAATTCTTCCCAGATTAGAATTTATAAAACTGCCTGCGCTGACAGTTCTAATATTGTGGCGCGCAATGTCAACACTAATCAAACAAGTCCGACTTTAACCTGCGTCAGCCCTTATTGGAACAATACCGGCCTGACCGCGCTTTTTAATAATTACAGCAGTTCAGAGGGCCGGACATTTTGTATAGCTTCTTTATTATCCGGCGTATATCCTTCAATCAATATTAAGGTTAACTCAAATATCTCGGCTTCTTGGAGAATTACCGGTCCTCAAAATATTTATGATTCCGGCGTTTCCGGAGACTACACAATGCCGCCGGGAACTTACACTATAATTTGGGGCAGCGTCAGTGGTTATAATACTCCTCCTTCTGAAACCCTAACTGCTACCGCTTCCGGAAGTAACGCTATTATTACTTTTAACGGCAATTATCAGCCGTCTTCTCCACCGCCGCCTTCTGTTTCCTGCGCGCCGGATAAAACAGTTGCCAATACAGGAGAGATCGTCAGATGGAGCGTTATTCCTCCTTCAAGTTCGCCCGGAATCACTTATTCCTGGTCTGGCACTGACGGTCTTTCGGGAAATACTGCGTCAGTTGATAAAATTTATTTTACCAGCGGCGCCAAAAGCGCTTCGGTAAACATAGCGACATTAGGCAGTCTTCGGCCGGCGACTTATTCCTGCGGAAACGTAAATATTGCTTCTTCGGTCGGCATCGTTAATGTTTCTTCTAATAATTCTTTCGCTTCCTGGACAATCACCGGTCCTTCAAATAAAACCGGTTCCGGATATTTTGATTCTTACGGCAATATGTCAGCAGGAATCTATACGATTGTCTGGAACTCGGTTTCCGGCTACAATACGCCAATTTCCGAATCAAAAAATTTAACTGACGGAGAAATAATAAATTTTTCAGGAATTTATAATCCAATAGCATCTGTTGCGCCTCTCTCAGTTTCCTGTTCGCCGAGCAAGACAAAAATTAAAATCAACGAAACGGTTGTTTGGACTGCTTCGGTAAGCGGCGGGATTTCTCCCTACAGCTATTCTTGGTTTGGCAGCGAGAGTTTAAGCGGTACGATCAATCCTATTGATAAACTTTATACAACCAGCGGAACTAAAAACGCTTATGTGACTGTCAAGGACAATGACGGACAGCAGTTAACATCCAATTGCGGCACAATAAGCGTTTCAAAAAGTAGTATAATAGAAACTCCTCCTCGTTAAGCTTAAAGAAACACAAAATGTCTTACGAACTTTATTTTAATATTCTTTTAATCGCAATCGGAATTTTTGTGATTATAAAATCCGGCGCCTATGTTGTTAAGGCGTCAGTCAATATTGCCCATTTCCTCAATGTTTCGGAATTCACTCTTTCTTTCATTTTAATGGCATTTGCCACCACTTTGCCGGAATTTGGAATCGGCATCAGCTCTTCTTTAAATAACCAACCTTTGATTTCTTTGGGAAATATTTTCGGCTCTAATATCTTAAATCTCACCTTTATTCTCGGTCTTATTGCCGTAATTGCGGGGAAAATTACCATTGACGAAAAAGATAAAATTCACAAGAGCTGGCTTAATTTTTTTCTTGCCATTTCTCCGGTGGTTTTAATGCTGGATTTAGAACTTTCTAGATGGGAAGGAATTGCCTTAATCATTCTTTTTATACTTCACTTGGCGAAAATTTTTCACTTAAAGCAATTTATAGAACACCATCATCATTTTTGGAGCGCCTTTATCAAAAATTTCGGCCACCCGTCTAGCGCTTTAAGCGTCAAACATTTTTTCAAAAACATAATTATTTTTATTATTGCCGTTGTTTTTCTTCTAAGTTCGGCTTATTTTGTTGTTAAAGGAGTGGAATCGGTTTCAATTAAAATCGGTTTGTCCAGTATTTTAATCGCGCTGTTTGTCGTTGCCTTTGGTACCAGTTTGCCTGAACTTATTTTTGGCCTGCGTTCGGCTTTAAGCGGAAATGGGAATCTTTCGCTTGGCAATTTATTCGGTGCTTCCGTCCTTAATTCCACTTGGGTTTTAGGAATCACCGCTCTAATAAGCCCGATTCAGATTATTGATGCTGTTTCTTTCTACGTCAGCGCTTTGGCGATGATTTTAGTTCTTTTTCTCGCAAATTTATTTTTAAAAACTTATAACTCCATTACTCGCCGCGAAGGCATTCTGCTTCTTTTTATTTATTTGGTTTTTGTTTTTGTCCAGTTTTTTATTTAAATTAAAAAAAGGATAAATCTTGCAAATAACGAATTATCGCTATATAACCTTATATAGTTGTTCTCATAAAATCTAATAAGGAGGTGATTTGATTGGATAAGATAAAGATTTACGCTCACCGGTGCGCAATGCTTGATGGCCCTGAAAATAATATCTCCACTGCAATAATGGCTTTGGCTCGCGGCGCTGACGGGTTGGAATGCGATATTTTACTGACCAAAGACGGACATCCGGTAGCGGCTCATGATGACAATTTGTCGCGAATCAGCAACGGCCATATTACAAAAAAAATTTCGGAAATGAAATTGGAAGATGTTATAAAAATTTCCCTGCCCGGTGGCGTGAAAATAAATCATCTTCGTGATTTTTTGGCCGTGGCAGAGGGGTCCGCGGAAAAAATAATTTTTATCGAAATAAAAAAAATAAATTTCTCCAATCGGCTGATTGAAGCGGTATTAAAAGAAATAAAAGCGCATCCATCGGCAAATGTAGTCATTATTTCTTTTGACGAAAACATTTTGATGAATTTTTTTGTTAAAAATCCCAATCTCAAAGTAAAGATCGGATTAATAATAGGAAAAATAAGCCAACTTATGAATCTCGAGCAGTTTCTTATAAATTATGACTGCGTTTTAATGGGTTGGGATTCAGAAAGGTTCTGGACAAAGATGTTGTTTAAAATAGCGTTTAATTGCTTGGCCGTGAAAAAGCAATTGAAAAATCTGGATCTTGACAGGATTTATACTGGCATTGCCAGCAATAAGAAAGACTTGGAGTGGTTTAAAAAGCGGGGTTTTACCAAAATCTTTTCCGACACAATGGCGGTTATTTCTTAAATAGCCGCCATTTTTATTTATGTTTTGGAGGATTGCTCCATTTTGGAGTAATCCAGAAACCCAATCGGAATTTTCCGGAAAGCATCAGCCGAGTTTGGGCATCGAGTCCCGGAAAAGCGCCGAAAATTATCATTGTTATTAAAAGTAATGGCCATTGGAGAATCATCAGGAGATATTTATGTCCGCCGTATTCAATTGGTTTTGGCGGCAAAATTATCATTGTTAGATAAGCAGAGGAGATGATGCCGATTGATGCCAAGGTCATCAGCCAGCGGGTAATTTGAGGCAGGTTATAAGCCAAAAGAGTTTGATTGAAAACTTCACCGCCCAAAAATATTGGAAGCCAGCCGAGCATAAAAATAATCAAGGCATTAGTCGACCACGACCAAAAACTTTCGATGTAAATCCAGCTGTAATGCCATTTTTGATAAAGCGGAATTTTTTTATTTTTTAGAAAACCAAAAAGCATATAAGGGATGTTCTCGCAGCCCCAGCCCCAGCGTCTCTGCTGTTTGTATAAATTTTTCATTGTTTGCCAAAATGTTTCAGCCACATTAGCGTCCATTTTTACCGGATAATATAAAGGTATTACGCCGTAATTACCGTTGTGATGGAATAAGCATTGCCAGAAAATCCGGGAATCTTCGCTAACCATATTTTTTTGCCAGAAATCAGCATTGATCAAAGCCCGCAAAGGCATTGAATGGGAGGAAAAAGTCGTTAATCTGTCCGCTCTTTCTTGTTGAAGCATATGCCAGAAAGTTGCGGAAAAAGCGACCACTCGGGCAAGAGAGGGTGCCTGCCAAATATTATTGATATAAAAAGGCACGGGTTGATAGCTGAAATTTTGATTATCGGGCGTTGTTAAAAAAACATAAGTCAGCCGGCTGAAATATTCGGGGTAAACAACAGTATCAATATCAAAAGCCGAAACAATGATTTTATCGTATGAAATTTTTAGATTATCAATTATTTTTCTCTTGGTTTCTTTCCCGGCGTAAGCGATATTCGATCCTTTGCCGGGAATTTCATCAGCTAAATCTTTCGGGTGAACGGTAATTAAAAATTTATAAAATTTATCGCCGAATTCATTTTTAATTCTTCGGGCGATCTTTAAAGCATTTTCTCCCGCGCGCTCTTCGGCTCCCAAAACCACAATCATTTTATCTTTTGGATAATTGGCACTTGCCAAACTTTCAATTGAAGCGCGAATAGTTTCTTCCGGTTCATTATAAAAAGGCAGAATAATTAAATGGAAAATATCTTTCCAATTCTTAATTTTTAATTCTTCATTCTGAATTAGCTTGCTGAGCCAATTTATTTTCAAATTTTCCCTGACCTTTTTAAAAGCGCTTCGCAAATGGAGCGAAAGATAAATAGTTTTCAATAACCAATAAATATCAAAAATAATAATGAAAAAAGCGGCGAAAATCGGCGTGAGCCAAGAAATAAAAACAACTCCTAGAAGAGTCAGCCAGGAAAGAGCGCCCGGAATAATTTCTAAAAATCGATAAATTCGCCGCTCTCGCGAGTTTTCCAGATCTTGAGATGAGGCGGCGTTAAGATAATAATATTGGGAAGGCAACATATATGCGCTAAAATCCGGGATTGGGGATAAATATTTTGTTATATTAGCATAAATTCTTTATAATTTAAAAAGGAACAAAAGTTTTAAATAAAATCATGGAACTCAATATTCTTTCTTTATTATTAAAGGCAATTCGGGGATTTCATATTTTGGGAGCGCTTTTTGGCACTGGCGCAGCAACTTTGGAGGAAATTTTATATTTTAGGGACATTCGTGACGGAAAAATAGACGAATGGGAAGCAAGACAATTAAGAATTACTTATAAAATAATGCGCTGGAGCATAATTACCTTGATTATTTCCGGCGTTGCCATGGTTGCCATTTTGAGATTCAAATATTCGCCGGCGGTTTTATACGATCCGCGGCTCGTGGCAAAATATATTATTGTCGGCATTATGATTATTAATGCCGTTTTAATTCAATTTAAAAAAATTCCGATGTCAATAGCCAGTCCTCTGTCACTTACTTCGTGGTGGGCAGAATCGATTTTGGGCAGGTGGCGCGGATTAGAAGCTTCGCTTTATGTTATAATGATTGGGTATTTTATCGCAGTGGTTGTTGTCGGATTAATTTTGTATAATATTAAAAAATTGGCAATGAGACCGAAAAATTTGCCATAAATTACCAGTTTAAATCATTTATGGATCAACCGTCTTTAAATTCCATCCCTAATCAAAATCCAACAGGGGAAACACAGGATAAAAATTGGCGTTTTCTATTTATAATTTTCGCAATTTTTCTTTTTACGATTTTTATTGCTGGCCTTTTTTGGATTTTTACCAAAAGCACGGCTTCGCCCATGGGTTTAGGGTGGTTTCTTTTTAGTTTTGCCGCCGGTCTTTCCATGATTGTTTTGCCCTGTACTCTCCCCTTAGCTTTTGTCATTGTTCCGCTTTCAATGGGCAAGGGGTATGTTAAGGGTTTTATGGTGGCTTTGGCTTTTGGCCTGGGCGTTGCCATCACGCTTTCCACTTACGGCATATTAGCCGCCTTGCTTGGCAAAGCGTTTTTCGCATATGCTTCCGGAGGAGGAGAAATTATTAAAAATATTTTTTACGCCATTGCCGGCACCTTTGCCATTCTTTTTGCTTTAAGCGAGCTTAAGCTTATCAAGTTCCGTATTCCAAGTTATATGGGCGCGGCTCCGAAGTTTGTTGAACAAAAAAGCGATATTCTTAAAGCGCTTTTTTTAGGACTTTTTCTCGGCAATATCGGAATTGGTTGTCCGCATCCGGCAACGCCGATTATTTTGGGACAAATTGGTTTGACTGCCGATGTTTTTTACGGCTGGCTTTTGTTTTTTGTTCACGCCATCGGCAGAATCATCCCTCTTCTGCTCCTTGCCATTTTGGGCATTCTAGGAGTCAACGCCACTCGTTCGCTTTTAAAACACAAAGAAAGCATTGCCAGAGCAACTGCTTGGGGTATGGTTTTTGTTGGCGCTTTTTTGTTCACGCTTGGATTTTTTAGCCACGATTGGTGGGTATATTCCGGCATGCACACTTTGCTTGAAGAAATAACCCAAGAAGAGCGGATGCTGGGTATTTTAAAAGGCAGATGGGAAAGCGCGGTTACTCATATCCACGGCATTCCGACCGGAACGGGATTTTTTGGCCTGCCTTTGTGGCTTGGTAATTGGGTATTTGTTTCAATGATGGTTTTGCCTTTGTGGGGATATTGGCTTTCTTTACGCAGAAAATTAAGCATTTTAGTTGAGCCGGAACAAGGCGTCTTAAAAAAAGAATTAAGATTAAAAAAATTCAAATATTCCATTTTAACGATTGTTTTTGCTTTAACTTTTATTTATATTTTGCCTCAGAGGTTTTTATCCCAGCAATTAGCGCATCAGCGCGAAGAAGCTGGCGATACGCATAAAATGGAGGCATTGGCCGTGGATGTTGGTGAAATCGGTAAGAGGGCCGATGATTTGCTTCAAACTATTTTCCGCAGAGAAAACGGAAAAGTAATAGTAGAATTAAAAACCGAGGAGATTGTTGCCGAGATTGCTCCGGGAGTCACTTATCAATATTGGACTTACAACGGCACTGTTCCCGGACCGTTTATTAAAGTTAAAGAAGGAGACACGATTGAAGTCCGGCTTACTCACATGGTCCATGATCATGCAAATATCGATCATTCTTTTAATATCAGCGCGTTTCCGATCAGTATCGCAAGTGCTGATGAAGATGGGCATAATACGGCTGCTTCCGAACACGAAAAAGCCGGCCATGCCAAGCATTCTATTGACCTCCATGCCGTAGAAGGTCCCGGAGGAGGAGCGGTTTTGACGCAGACCGTAAGCGGTCAAACCACGGCTTTTCAGTTTAAAGCTACGCGGCCGGGAATTTATGTCTATCATTGCGCCAGCCCTCATATTCCCACTCATGTTGCCAATGGAATGTACGGTTTGATTTTGGTTGAGCCGAAAAATGGTTTGGCAAAAGTTGATAAAGAATTTTACGTGATGCAGGGAGAATTTTATACAAATGGAGTATTTGGAGAAAAGGGCCATCAGGAATTCAGTTTGGAAAAAATGAAAAAAGAAGAGCCGGAATATTTTGTATTTAACGGCCGTGTTGGTTCGCTTTCCGGCACCCGGGCTTTGCGAGCCAAAGTCGGTGAAACCATCCGTCTTTATTTCGGAGTTGGTTCGCATATCGCTTCTAATTTTCATATTATCGGCGGTGTTTTGGACAAACTTTATCCTGAAGGCGACATTATTTCCGCGCCGCATCGCAATGTTCAAACAACAGTTGTGCCTCCAGGAGGCGCGATGATGGCGGAATTCAAATTGGAAGTTCCCGGCAAATATTTATTGGTTGATCATAGCTTGTCGCGCGCCATTGACAAAGGAGCGATTGGAGAAATTATTGTCGAAGGAGAAGAAAATCCGGAAATTTTTAAAAAAATAGAATAATTCCTATGGATAAAAAAATTTTTCTTGAAATTTTGTCGTCGCCGGGATGTTATCATTGCGCTGAATTTAAAAAATATTGGGAAAGCGTTAAAAATCAGTTTGCCGACGTGGAAATGCGCGATATTGATTTAACTAGCGATAAAGGGCAGGAAATGGCTCAGAAATATATGATTTTTTCTTCGCCCGGCATTATAATCAATGGAGAGCTATTTGCTACGGGCGGAGTCAATAAAGAAAAATTTGAAGCAAAATTAAAAGAATTGTCCGCACCTAAGCAAACATGAAAAAGGTCGTAATAAATATCGAACTAATTTAATATGCTAAAAATATTTTCAACACTGATTTTTGCAATTTTATTATCAAGCGGTTTTGCATCCGCAGTTTCTGCTCATGGCGGCGAAGCGGATGGGCACAGCGGAACAATGATGAAAATGGATGATATGATGTCGGAAATGATGGGAGAAAATAAAGCAATCAATTGCGCGGCAATGGACTCCGCTGAATTAATTGAAGAAGGAGAGGATTTGATGTCAAAAATGATGGCTGGCGATGAGGCAAAGCACGAGAGTATGGAAGAATCAATGGAAGAAATTGCTGGTATGGAATTTCATGATATGATGCATTTAATGATGGGGCGGGTGGCCAGCGGATGTCTTACTGATGAACAGCAAAAAGCCGTGGCATCAAAATTAACAGTAGTTGCGCCGCAAAGAACCAATCAGACGCTGCCTCTTGTAACCGGTCTTGCAATAGGATTGATTGTTGGATTGGTCGGAATGTCGTTTTTCCGAAAATCTTAATTTAAGGACGTACGGCGTCCTCATAATTGGATTAATCAACGACAATGAAGTGGCCGGTTTGTTCAAAATGCCCTTCACCGCAAGGGACCGAACAATAAAAGACAAACTCGCCTTTCTTTGAAGCAACAAATTCAATAATAGTTTCCTGTTTTGGAAAGAGTCGCTTGTTGACGCCGAAGACCTCAATGGCAAAACCATGGTCATAAGGATCGTCGTTATAAATTTTCAATCTGACAGTATCGCCGGCTTTAACAGTAATTAAAGTGGGATCCCATTTATTTTTGGCCGCTGTCATATTTATTTCCACTACATTGCCGGTCGCTTTAATGGGGGCGACCTCCGGCGCCCGGAAATAAATTTGATAAACAACACCGCCGGAAATAAGAACCGCGGCAAAGATAATTATGATAATAAATTTATTCATATTATAATCATATTATATTAAATTAGCATTTAATATGCAGGAAAGAAAAATTTTTAAAATCAGAGGTATGCATTGCGCGGCTTGCGCCAACCTCATTAATAAATTTTTGATTAAGCAAAAGGGTGTTTTGGAAGCCAACGCTAATTTCGGGTCGGAATCCTTAAACGTGTTTTACGACGATTCACTGATAAATCCCCAACAGATGGACGTCGTGCTCAAAAAACTTGGCTATGGTCTTATTTTATCAGAAGAAGAGGGTAAAAGCGAAGAATTGGCAGAGGCCGAAAGACAAAAAGAAATTCAAGGTCTAAAAAAGAGGGCTATTGTCAGTTTCATTCTTGCTTCACCTATAATTTTTTATTATATGACCGTGCATATGTTTAATCTGCAGCATATTCACGCTTTTTGCGTCAGCGGCGGGGGACTAGTGGCGGGGCTTGCGAGCGGTTGTTCTGGCGGCTGGCTTTTGGATTTTAATTGGATATTTTTTGCAATGACGACTCCTATTCAGCTCGGCGTTGGCTGGATTTTTTATCGCAATGCTTGGACGGCTATAAGAGTCGGTTCTGCTTCAATGGATGTTTTGGTTGTTTTAGGCACAAGCGCGGCTTATCTCATCTCGGTTTTCGGATTCATTTTTTCTGATTTTGAATTTTTACATAGATATTGGGGCGGTCTTGATCATCCTTTTTGGGAATCTTCAGCCGCTTTGGTTTCTTTTATTATCCTCGGGCGTTATTTTGAAGCGCGTTCCAAAGGACGGGTGACATCTGCCATCAGAAAATTGATGAATTTGGCGCCGAAAATGGCAGTCATTGTCAATGACGGCAAAGAAATGGAAATTCCCATAAGTGAACTTAAAATCGGCGATGTTTTTCTGGTAAAACCGGGCGCTAATGTACCGACTGATGGCGTTATTTTGGAAGGAAAATCTTCAATTGACGAAAAAGTGGTAACTGGCGAATCAATGCCTGTTGGAAAAGATGTCGGCGACGAAGTCATCGGCGCTACTACTAACACTTACGGTCTGCTAAAATGCCGTGCAAACAAAGTTGGCCGAGACACCTTGCTTTTCCAGATTATTAAAATGGTGCGCGAGGCGCAATCTTCAAAAGCCAGTATCCAAGATGTCGCCGATAGAGTTTCGGAAAAATTTGTGCCTGCCGTGGTTGTTTTTGCGTTTTTGGTTTTTGCTCTTTGGTATTTTGTGCTTGGTTATCCAGTTGTTTCTTCCTTGCTTTTCATGATTGCCGTACTGGTTATTTCTTGTCCCTGCGCTTTGGGTTTGGCAACGCCGACCGCTTTGATGGTTGGCACGGCCAGAGGGGCGCAATCGGGAATTTTAATCAAAGGCGGCAAAGCGCTTGAAGGCGCTTATAAGATAAACAGCGTCGCCTTTGACAAAACCGGCACTTTGACAAAAGGCGAGCCGTCGGTAACCGATGTTATTGCAGTAGCCGATCTTTCAAAAGAAGAAGTTATAAAAATCGCCGCTATTGCCGAACGCGGCTCGGAACATCCTTTAGCTCAAGCTATTGTTAAAGCCGCTGGCAAGGTTCCGGAGCCGAAAAATTTTTCCGCTTTGGCCGGACGCGGCATCAAAGCCGACTACAATAAAAAAACGATTTTAGTCGGCAATGAACAATTAATGCTGGAAAATAAGATTGACATCTCTCCTTATCAAAAAGATTTTGAATCTCTTCAGAATCAGGCAAAGACCGTGGTTTTTGTCTCTTATGGCGCTAAGATGATCGGTATTTTGGCTTTAGCCGATACTTTAAAGGATTATGCCAAAGAGGCAATTGCCGAATTGAAGAAAATGAAGAAGGAGGTCATTATGATTACCGGAGATAATGAAAAAACCGCCAAAGCCATTGCTCAGAATCTCGGCATCGATACTTTTTATGCCAAGGTTTTGCCGGAAAAAAAGGAAGAATTGATTTCAAATATTCAGAAAAAAGGCAAAGTTGTGGCAATGGTTGGCGACGGCATCAATGACGCGCCGGCTTTAGCTAAAGCTGATTTGGGTATTGCCGTTGGTTCCGGCACTGATGTTGCCATTGAAACCGGAGATATCATTCTTATTAAAGACGACATCCGCGACGTGGTAACAGCCATTGATTTGTCAAAGAGAACTATTCGCAAAATTTGGGAGAATTTCTTCTGGGCTTTTATATACAATATTGTCGCCATTCCAATAGCCGCCGGCATTCATTTATTTATTACTCAAACAGCCGGCGATCCGGCGCCTTGGGTGGTTACAGGGGCGGCTTTTTTAGGAGGAATTGCCGGTAAAGTATTTTTGAATCTCTCTCAATCTTCGCTCAGGCCGGAAATCGCCGGCTTTGCCATGGCGTTTTCCTCCGTATCAGTGGTGATGAATTCTCTTTTGCTTAACCGTTATAAAGAACCAAAATTTGCGCGACAGACAAAAGATAAGTAAAATAATACAATGATTAAGAAAAATTATAACATTGAAGGCATGCATTGCGGCGCTTGCTCTACCGGCATCGAAATGTTTCTTTCAAACACCGAAGGCGTTAAATCAGCCAAGGTCAGCTATGAATCCAAGAAAGCCGAAGTTGAATATGACGAAAGCAGACTTAAAGATGGAGATATAATAAAAACCATCGAAGAAGCCGGTTTTAAAGCGTCTCCGGTTGCCTGATATAAAAAACGCGCCATTTTTTAAAGTTTGAGCTATGGAGATAATTTTTTTATCGCTGATTTTAATAATTCTTATAGCCGGAATTGCCGGCCTTTTTATTCTTTTTAAAAAAAGGTTTGAAGGCACAGAGACCGGCGGTCAGTCCCTGCTTTTGCTTCAAAATCAGATTCAGGAAATTTCTCGGGTGCTTGACTCGAAGTTGGAGCATTCAACTCGCATAATGCAAAGCCAATTCGGCGAAAGCGCGAGAATTATCAAAGAAATCACTCAAGAGCTTACCAAAGTCGGCGAAGGCCAGAAACAAGTGGTTGACCTTGCCAAGCAATTGGAGAATCTTCAGGACATTTTGAAAAATCCAAAGCAGCGCGGGGTAGTTGGCGAATATTATTTGAAAACCGTTTTGGAAAATGTCTTGCCTCCCAATGGCTTCCAAATGCAATACGAATTTAAAGATGGCACTATTGTTGACGCCGCGATTTTTGTCAAAGATAAAATTATTCCAGTTGATTCCAAGTTCTCTTTGGAAAATTATAATCGTTTGATTGAAACTCGCGATGAATCCGAAAGGCAAAGATTGGAAAGTGCTTTTTATAACGACTTAAAAGCCCGAATTGATGAGACATCGAAATACGTCAAGCCCGGCGAAGGCACAATGGAATTTGCTTTTATGTTTATTCCGTCCGAGGCAATTTATTATGATTTGCTAATTAATAAGGTTGGAGCCGTTAAAGCCGCTACTCGCGACTTGATCCAATATGCAGCGGGAGAGAAAAAAGTTTTAATTGTCAGTCCGACAACCTTTTTGGCGTATCTTCAAACAGTGCTTCAGGGATTAAAAGCGCTTCAGATTGAAGAATCAGCCAAAGAAATCAGAAAAAGAGTTGAAGAACTCGGTCGTCATCTTTTGACGGTAGATGAATATATGCAAAAATTAGGCGGCCATCTTGGAACAACAGTTAATATGTACAATAAAACTTACAAAGAGCTTGGCAAGGTTGATAAAGACGTTTTAAAAATTTCCGGCGTTGCCGCTGGCGTTGAACCAATAGTTATTGGAAAACCGGATAATAACGAAGAGGGGGATTGACAATTGCCCATTTCTTTAATATTTTATTATTACTTGAACTTAATTCTTAAGTGAAAAGGTCGCACTTTCAAACTTTTCAAAAGCGCGGAAATCAATGAATTTCCACGCAAATTTATTTTTATGAATATTAAGCCATTGTCCAATCATTTATTTATTGAAGCAGTTGAATTAGAAAAAACAACCGCTTCTGGCATTGTTCTTCCGGAAACCGCGGAAAAAGAAAAACCAATCAAAGGCAAAGTTATTGCCACTGGACCGGGAAAAATTAATGAAAAAGGCGAACGCCTTCCAATGTCGGTAAAGGTTGGAGACCTAGTTCTCTTTAAAAAATACGGCCCCGATGAAATTGAAATTGAAGGAAAAAAATATTTAGTCGGGGACGAAGACGATATACTCGCCATTTTAGATTAAAATGGCGAGTAATTCAGAATTTAAAATTAAGAATTAAGAAAAAAATAAAACGTTAATTCTGAATTTATAATTCTAAATTCTTAATTAGCGAAGCTTATTATGGCAAAACAATTATTATTTAACGAAAAAGCAAGAACAGCTTTGAAAAAAGGCGTTGATAAATTGGCTGATGCCGTGAAAATCACGCTCGGTCCGCGCGGCCGCGCCGTTGTTTTGGAAAAAGAATATGGCGCTCCGATTGTTACTTATGACGGAGTTACTATTGCCAAAGAAATTGAATTAGAAGACAAGATTGAAAATATCGGCGCCGAACTTGTTAAAGAAGTGGCTTCTAAAACCAATGATATCGCCGGCGACGGCACAACCACCGCCACTCTGCTAGCTCAAGTTTTAATTCGCGAAGGCTTAAAAAACGCCACGAGCGGCATTGACGTTGTTGGCATGCAAAAAGGCATGCAAAAAGCTTATGAAGTTGTTTTGGAAAATTTGGAAAAAATTTCCAAAAAAATCACCACTAAAGAAGAAATCGCTCAAGTGGCGACAATTTCCGCCAGAGACGAAGAAATCGGCAATTTAATCGCTGATGTCATTGATTCTGTCGGCAAAGACGGGGTAGTGACTGTTGAAGAAGCGCAGACTATCGGACTTTCCAAAGAGTTGGTTGAAGGACTGCAATTTGACCGCGGCTATGTTTCTCCTTATATGGTTACCAATGCCGAGAGAATGGAAACGGTTTTAGAAAACCCTTACATCTTAGTTACTGACAAGAAAATTTCTTCCATTAATGAATTGCTTCCGCTTTTGGAAAAAATTGTAAAAAGCGGAAAAAAAGAATTGGTCATTATTGCCGATGATGTTGATGGCGAAGCTCTGGCAACCTTAGTGGTCAATAAGATTCGCGGCATTTTTAATGTTTTGGCAGTCAAAGCTCCGGGCTTTGGAGACAGAAGAAAAGAAATGCTTCAGGATATTTCTATTGTTGTCGGCGCTGATTTTATTTCTGAAGATTTAGGCCGAAAATTGGAAAGTGTTGATATTATTTCGCTCGGCCAAGCCCATCGAGTGATTTCTAATAAAGACAACACTACGATTGTTGGCGGCAAAGGCTCCAAAGAAGAAATTGAAAAAAGAGTCCATCAAATAAAATCTCAATTGCAAAAAACCGATTCTGAATTTGATCGCGAAAAACTTCAGGAGCGCTTGGGAAAATTATCCGGCGGTGTGGCTGTTATTAAGGTTGGCGCGGCGACAGAGGTGGAGCAAAAAGAAAAGAAATACAGGATAGAAGACGCGGTTGCCGCCACTAAAGCCGCTATTGACGAAGGCATTGTTGCCGGAGGCGGAGTGGCATTGGTCCGCGCAGCCGGATCGGTTAAAGATTTAATAAATAAATTTGAAAAAGACCAGTTGGCGGAAATCATCGGAGCAAAAATTATTTTAGAGGCTTTGTATTCTCCCTTGAAGCAAATTTCGGAAAATGCCGGTTATGACGGCGCTGTTGTTTTGGACAAAGTTTTAGCTAATCAGGAAGATTATGGCTTTAACGCCGCCAGCGGAAAATATGAACATCTTATCAAGGCCGGTATTGTTGACCCGACAAAAGTCACCCGCACTGCTTTGCAAAACGCCGTTTCCATTGCCTCTATGCTTTTGATTACCGACGCGGTTGTCGCCGATATTCCGGAGAAAAAAGAAAAAGGAATGGCTGGCATGCCGCCAGGCGGCATGATGGGGGAATATTAATCAGCTCTTTAGCTTAGTAGCTTGTTAGCTAGTTAGCTTGTAAAAAATTCCGCGGAACCGCGGAATTTTTTATATTTGACATTTCACGAAATTTTAATAATTATGAATCAGTTCCGAAAATCAAACAAATAAGGAGAGAAGCCTATGATTCCGAAAGTGCCGAAGAATTACGAAGAGTTTGACAGGCTGTTGGAAGCTGTTGGAAAGAACATTGCCGTAGTCGAGGAGCTTAACAGAGAACTTGACCGGATTGGCCTGGGAATAAGAAAACGAATCAAGAATCTTAAGGAAAAGATAATAAGCGAAGCGGAAAATGTTCTGGTTTTTTCAGAAATCTACCGGCAAGAATTAACAGAAAAAGGAAAGCACAAAACTTCCAAGAGGCCGTCAAGCGAACTGGGTTGGCGCAAAACTCCGCCTGCTGTTCAAATTAAGAATCTCAACTATGTTGTTGAGCAGCTGAAGAAAATCGGCCTCAGTGATTTTATAATAACAAAAGAACAGCCCGACAAAAGGATGATTTTGAAAAATCCTGAAGTCATCGAAAAACTTAAAGGCGTGAAAATTTCCAAAGGCGCGGAAATGTTCTTTGTCAGGCCAAGAGGCGCTTCCACCGAAATTATCATTGTTAAAGGCACGACAAAATTCCAAGCAATAAGAAAGAAGTAGTTTCAAATGCTTATATATTTATAGCCCCTTTTTAAGGGGCTTTTTTATTTTTTATCTAAAAATGCATAATTATAAAAATGGAAAAGAGAATTATCGCTCATCTTGATATGGATGCCTTCTTTGCCGCTGTTGAAGAACGGGAAAAACCGCATTTAAAAGGTCTGCCTATTGTTGTTGGTTCTGACCCCATGGAAGGAAAAGGAAGGGGAGTTGTATCTACTGCCAATTATTTAGCTCGAAAATACGGCATTCATTCCGCCCTGCCGATTGCTCGAGCTTGGCAATTTTCTCAATCCGCAAAAAAAGAAGGCAAACCCGAAGTTGTTTTTTTGGAGCCCAATATTAAAAAATATAGCGGCGTTTCCCAAAAGATTTTTGAAATCATAAGAAAATATTCTCTTCAAGTTGAAGAATCCAGTATTGATGAAGCGTATTTTGATTTAAGTTTTGTAAAAAGTTTTAAGCAAGCTGAAAGCATTTGTCAAAAAATAAAAAATGAAATAAAAGAAAAAGAAAAACTAACCGCTTCCATCGGCATCGGTCCCAATAAATTAATTGCCAAACTCGCTTCTGATTTTCAAAAACCCGACGGTCTTACCGTGATAGGAACTGACGATAAAAAAAAATGTACTGAGCTTGTCGAAATATTTTTAAACCCATTGCCGATTCGCAAAATCCCCGGCATCGGCCCCAAAACGGAAATAGTTTTAAAAAACAAAGGAATAAATTTTGTGAAAGATTTAAAAAATCTTTCAAAGGAAAAATTAAAAGAAATGCTTGGCAAATGGGGCGCTGATTTGTACGATATGGCCCGTGGCCGCGATAATTCCCCGATTATCGAAGAATATGAAATAAAATCAATTGGCGAGCAGGAAACATTTTTAAAAGACACCAAAGACGCCGGTTTTCTTTTCCAAAAATTAAACGAGCTGGCGGAAAATATTATCAACCGATTCAATCAGGGAGATTTTAGAAAATTTAAAGCCATTACTCTCACTGTTCGTTTCGCCGATTTTGAAACAAAAACTTCTTCCAAAACACTAAGCAAGCCGATAAATTCTTTGGATAATTTAAAATTTGAAGCTTTGAAATTATTGACTCCGTTTTTAAGCGCTCAAAAAAATCCGAGAAAAAAGTTGATTAGATTGATAGGTTTAAGAATTGAAAAGCTGGAAAAATAAAGCTTTTGAATTATTGACAACTCCTCGATAATCTCCTAAGATAATTAGGCCAAACATTGGCGATTTTTATTTATGAAAGACACTTCGAAAAGCAAAACTCAATTAACAGTAGTGGAAGAAGAAGTAAAAGAGAAAGAGATTGAAGCAATTGCCTCAGCCGCCGATATTGAATCAATAAAAGAAATGATGAAAGCTGGTTTGATGTACGGCCATAAAACCAATCGGACTGAGCCGAAATTCAAATCTTACATTTCGCTTTCCCGGAATAACATTGAAATTATCGACCTTAGTCAGACTCTTTTGGCAATTAATGAAGCGGCTGAATTTTTGAAGAAAATTATCAGTGAAAACAAGATGGTTCTTTTGGTAGCCACTCAATCGGCTGCCCAAGAAGCTATCGAAAAATTTGCTAAAAAGTTTAATTTTCCTTATGTGAAAAATCGTTGGCTGGGAGGATTAATCACTAATTTTAAAGTTTTATCAACTCGGATTGAAAAATTTAAGAAAAATCAAATTGACATGGAAAAAGGAGAATTTGACAAATATACCAAGAAAGAAAGAGTGGTCATTAATAAAAATATCGCCAGAATGAGAATATTGTTTGGCGGTTTGGAAAATCTGACAAAACTGCCTGATGCTTTGCTTATAATAGATTCTTCTTTAAAAAATCATAAAACTGCCATTCGCGAAGCGCGCCAATTGAATATTCCGGTTATCGGCATAATAGACAGCGATGACAATCCGGAATTTGTTGACATGGTGATTCCCGCCAACGACCATGCTAAAATGAGCATTGATTTCATTATTGATAAAATAATGGAAAAAATTTCTTAAAAATGACCAGTGAAATTCAAAAGTTAAGGGAAATTACCGGCGCTGGAGTAATGGAATGCAAAAAAGCTTTGGAAGAAGCCGCCGGCGATTTTGAAAAAGCAAAATCAATTATTTACGAGCGGGGATTGACAAAAGCCGAGAAAAAAAGCGAGCGAGCGACTGGTTCCGGCCTTCTTCATTCTTATATTCACAATGGCCGAGTTGGCGTTTTGCTTGAACTTCGCTGTGAAACTGATTTTGTGGCGCGGAATCCTTTATTTAAAGAATTAGCGCATAACTTGGTTATGCAGATTGCCGCCATGAATCCGCAGGATATAAATTCTTTAGTGGCTCAAAATTATGTAAAAGACGATTCTATGGCGGTTGAAGCCCTGATAAAAACTGCTATTGCCAAACTTGGCGAAAATATAAAAGTAGAAAAATTCTGCCGATACGAAATATAATAATAATGTACACTTTTATTCTTCAAATCATTATAATGTTAAGCCTTGGCGCGGTAATTTATTTGATTGCAAGAGTTGCTCCGCGCGTTGGCGATGTCCATGATTATACGCGCACTCCTCATTTATTTGATAAGTTGGGATCAAAAATCCCGCTTAATGAAATTGATTTTGCTGCTAGCGCGTTTTTGGAAAAAACATTAAGAAAAATAAAACTATTATTAATGAAATGGGACAACATTGTCAGCGGCCATATTAATAAAATAAAAAAAACCAATGGTAATGGCTTAAATAAAGAAGCAAAGCCAAATCTTTTTGAAGAAGTTAAAGAAGAAAATTCTCAAGAGGTTAAAGAATAGAAAAATTAAAAATTATCATCCGGCGGTGGCGGAGCGGTCAATCGCATCAGACTGTAAATCTGACGGGCTTGTCCCTGCGTAGGTTCGAATCCTACCCGCCGGACAAATATAAAGCGCTTAACTAGGCGTTTTTTATTTATGATTGCTCTTAATACAAAATTTTGATAATATCTAATTAATATTTATGGATATTAAAGAAAAAATTAACCTAATTTCTCGGCTCACTGAAGAAGTCATTGAAAAAGACGAGCTGGAGTTTTTGTTTTCTCAAAATATTCCCTTAAAGCATTATATTGGCTTGGAAATTTCCGGAAAAATTCATCTTGGCACTGGTTTGGTTTGCATGCAAAAAGTGAAAGATTTTGCCGATGTCGGAGTTAAGGTTCATATTTTTTTGGCTGATTATCACACTTGGATAAACGATAAGCTTAATGGTGATTTGGAAACAATTAAAAAAATAGCTGTTGGCTATTTTAAAGAAGGGTTGAGCGTTGCGTATAAATGTCTGGGTGGCAATCCGAAAGATTTGAATTTTATTCTTGCTTCTGATTTTTATCATAATAACGATATTTTTTGGCAAACTGTCATTGATGTCAGCAAAAACACAAGTTTGAGCCGGATGCAAAGAAGTATCACTATTTTAGGCAAAAAAGAAGGAGGCGAAGTTGATTTTGCCAAACTTCTTTATCCGGCAATGCAAGTGGCTGATATTTTTGCCGGCGGTTTTCATTTTTCTCATGCCGGATTAGACCAAAGAAAGGCCAATGTTATTGCCCGTGACGTGGCAAATCATTTAAAATTCTCTCCTTTAAAAATTGGAGATAAAATTATCAAGCCCATTGCTGTTCACAATCACTTGCTTTTGGGATTAAGCAAGCCAACAGGCGATTCAGAAGAAGATTTACAAACTTCTATGAAAATGAGCAAATCAAAACCTGACAGCGCTATTTTTATTCACGACAGCGAAGATGAAATAATAAGAAAAATCAAAAAAGCGTATTGTCCGGAAAAAGAAACAGAACTTAATCCTATAATTGATTGGGTAAAATATCTGATTTTTTCTCGCGAAGAAAAAATTGTTATAGAAAGGAATCCCGAGCACGGCGGAAATTTTGAATTTAGAAATTTTGAAGAATTGGAAAAATCTTATAAATCGGGCGAGCTTCATCCTGTTGATTTGAAAAATTTTGTTGCCGGATATTTAATTGAGCTTTTAAGGCCGGCGCGCGATCATTTTGCAAAAAGCGAGCCAAAAAAGATGCTTGAAGAATTGGAAGCGTTAATGTAAGATAATTTTTGCGCCAGAGTAGCTCAATGGTCCCCCACCCATTATTATGCCACCCTAGCTCAATGGCAGAGCAATACTTTTGTAAAGTAGAGGTTCGGGGTTCAACTCCCCGGGGTGGCTCAAAAATGGGTGGGGGATAAAGCGAAAGTTGGCTGGCTCGCAATATGCCGATGTAGCTCAGTGGTAGAGCAACTCCATGGTAAGGAGTAGGCCGCCAGTTCAATCCTGGCCATCGGCTCAAATTTTTTTTCAAAGGAAAAAAAATTTGCCCCGAAGAAGCGAAGCGAAAGCGGGGCTATAAGTATGTATTTTGTCTACATTTTAAAATCTAAAAGTACAGGCAGACATTATGTTGGCTATACAAATAATCTTCAAAGAAGATTAAAAGAACATAACAACGGCAAAACTAGATCATTAGTAAAGTACATACCTCTTGAAATTATTTTAGTAGAAGAGTATAAAATATTAAAAGAAGCAAGAGAAAGAGAAAAACAAATTAAAAGCTATAAATCGGGCGAAGCATTTAAAAAATTATTAAATTTACAACCCACGCCTTCGGCGGGGTGCTGAATTTTATAGATAAATTTTTTATCGCTTTACTCAAAAATTTATATAAAATTCGCATGGCAAAATCAAAATTTTCAGAAAATTTAATAAGACTTCGCTGTACTGTCTGCAAAAGAAATAATTATTATACTCGCAAAAAGAAATCATTGGAGCGGAAAATTGAAGTTAAAAAATATTGTAAATGGTGCCGAAAACACACTCCGCATAAAGAAGCGAAAATATAATATTTTGATATTATATCAAAACATTAATTAGGGAGTTTAGGTAAGTGGCATAACGGCGGTCTCCAACTCAGCACATTTAGTTTAAATGGGAGTGTCGTCCAATGGCAGGACTCTGGTCTCCAAAACCAGGTATCCAAGTTCGAATCTTGGCATTCCCGCAAAAATGTGCTGGGCGATTCCCTCAATTCATTATTCTTATTCCCTCCCTAGGTTTTTTGAACTTATTTTCTTTTTCCGAGATTTTATTATTAATTGGAATTAATCCAAACTTTTTATATAATAATTAAAATAAAACAAACTTTCAATAATGGATATTGATTTTGAAAATTTAATAAATTCACTAATTAAAGATGGTTATTTAAAAACTTCGGGCATAATAGAGGCTTTTAAAAAAATAAATCGCAAAGATTTCGTTTCCGAAGAATATAAAAATGAAGCCTATATTAATGCTCCCCTGCCTATTGGTTTTGGGCAAACCATTTCTCAACCTTTAACCGTAGCTTTTATGCTTGAACTTCTTGAGCCAAAAAAAGGAGAGCGTATCTTGGATATTGGTTCCGGTTCTGGCTGGCAAACCGCAATACTTTCTTCTATTGTCGGCGATCCGCCGGCTGGCGGAGGTAGAGTTGTCGGTATGGAAAGAATTCCTGAGCTTAAAGAAATGGCCGAAAGAAACGTTTCCAAATATAATTTTATTGAAAAAAATATTGCCAGCATTATCTTGGCTGATGGTTCTTTTGGCTATAAAAGAGAATCGCCTTATGATAAAATTATTGCCGGAGCAGCCGCTGTAAAAGACATACCAATGGAATGGAAAAAACAGTTAAAAATCGGAGGCCGGATAGTCGCTCCCGTTGGTCATAGCGTTATTGTTATTGATAAAATTAGCAAAAATGAATATACTAAAAAAGAGTATTTTGGATTTAGCTTTGTCCCGCTTATCACTATTAACCATTAACCATTTATCACCATACATATGGAACCCGCTCAAAAAATAGCGAAGATTTTAAGGACTGATAAAGATATTATTGAAAAACTGGCTGAAAAAGCCGAGGCCTTAACTGATAAAGAAAATATTTTGGAAAAAATTGTTAAGGGAAACGAAGCGCTTATTAAAAATCGCCTTCAGCTTAAAGAATTGGGTTCAAGCATTTCTGCGGAAGAAATTTATAAGGCCTTAATCGATAAAATAAAAGAAGACGACCTTCAGCTTTTCAAAGCTCTTGGCAAGCCGTCTTTTATGTTAAAAGAAGATGTTGATTTTGTTTTGGAAAAAGTAAAGGATTTGGTGGTGCCTGCAGAAGGATTTTTCCTTAAAAAAGAAAAAGCGGTTGAATTTCTGAAAAAAGAACCACCCCAAAAAGTGATTGATTATCTCGGTTATAAAAATGTTGATGAGTTAATCAGTCGGGAAGATATTTTTGAAATCTTCGCCGCTATAAGAATTTTCGAAGATACTAAATGGCTTAATGATGTTTTCTCAAAACAATATTTATCATTAACGCCGAATGATTTCGAAAAAAGAATGATAGAGATGCGGTCACTAAGCCAAAAATGGGTTGGAGTGGCTCAAACCTTTTTAAAGAAAAAATATCAAAACATCTCTCATCTGAAAGAACTCGGCTATATTTTTGTGATTCCGGTTGAACTGGGGATGCTGGGAGAGGTGACTAGAATGTTTTCTTTGGCTCTTCATTACTTTTTTGAAGTAAAATTCAACTCCGAGCTTTTCGAAAAATTTGCGAGTGAACCAGCTACTTTCGGGAAAAATTTTGCTTCAGTGATTAAAGTGGAAATAATTGATAATCGTCCGCCGGAAACCGATAAACTTCGCTGGTTAATTATTCCGAGATATCTGGCGCGATACGATGAAAATGATTGGCGGCTTTTTGAGCCTCATATTTCGCCCGAAGCTCTTTATTGGAAAAAGGCGGAAGACGCTTTGGTTAATATCAATAAAGTTTTGAAGGATGTTTATGTTAATTTTCTTTTTTGGCAGGACCTTGATTGGGTTGGCGATTATTTTAAAACAAAGACCGGCATAGAATCTTTGGTGAGTTTTAATTTAGTTGACGCGATTATGGCCTTAATCAGAGAAAAGGAACTTGAAAAGTATCTTTATCATCATCAGGAATCTCTTTGGAATAAAATTTTTATCGAATATTTTGGGGAAGAGAAGTTTGAGAAATTAATTAAAGAAAATTTCATTAAAGGCTATTTTGAAATGTAAAAATTTAGTAATATAAAATCGCTCCGTTACGGAGCGATTTTATATTGAATTATCGGGCTGCCATCCTTCGCTAAAGCTACGGACTGGCAATCGCCCTTATTTCATTCGGGCTGCCGAGAATTGAACTCGGACCTCGTGCCTGCCCCGTAGCGAGCTTCGCTCTGCTACCGGGGTTCCCAAACCCCCACACTAAAAATTTATTTATCGGAGAGCCGAGAATCGAACTCGGACCTCGTGTTCCCAAAACACGTATACTACCACTATACTACTCTCCGTTTAATTTTAGTGCGGGGCTAACGCACGTATTACTACCACTATACTACAGCCCGCTTTTGGTATTGAAATTTTAAGCCAAAAAAATTATATTGTAAACACGTATTTGAATGAATAAATTGCCCTTGTAGCTCAATGGATAGAGCAGTGCTCTTCTAAGGCATTGATGCGGGTTCGATTCCTGCCGAGGGCACTTAAGTATATGCCGCGGTAGCTCAGTGGTAGAGCGAAGGTCTGAAGAACCTTGCGTCGGGTGTTCGATTCACCCCCGCGGCACACAACAAAAACAACTCAATGATATTGAGTTGTTTTTGTTGTAAATATTTCTTTTACCGCTTTTTCAAAAACTTTCTCTAAGATTCCCCTGTCTTTTTTGCTTATCTTTTTTAGAACAAATTCAATTGCCTTTTTCCTGACTACTTTCTTCTTACTACTTACCACTCTAATAGGGCGAATTCCAATTCTCAATCTCCAGAATTTTTTGGTTTTTAATGATTTTATAATTGATTCCACTCCATTATGTCCGGCGCTTCCCCGAGCAAAAGCGATTTTATATTTTCCTAATTCAATGTCGGAATCGTCATGGACAATTAAAATTCCTTCCGGTTTGGCGCCGGATTTTTTCAGCGCTTTACTGACAAATTTCCCTGATTCATTCATATAAACATCGCTTTTTAAAATTTGGCATTGAATGTCTGATATTTGATGCGTATTAAGATAGTCAGTAAATAGAAAGCCCGCATTATGGTAGGTATTTTGATATTCTTTCCCCGGATTTCCCAGTCCGATAATAATTGTGGGCTTGATTTCCATAGTTTTAATTATATAATAAAGTCAAAATTATGAAATCGCTTCTCTACGCCATTTGGGAAACCGTTGAGGTGGCTCTAGTGGCAATTGTTTCCGTTTTAATAATCCGATATTTTTTAATCCAACCTTTTTTGGTCAACGGCGCTTCAATGGAGCCGAATTTTCGCGACGGTGATTATCTTTTAATAGATGAAGTTTCTTACAAATTTAATAAACCGGAAAGGGGAGAGGTGATAGTTTTCCGCTATCCCGGAGATGAAAGTTTTTTTTACATTAAAAGGATTATCGGCCTGCCCAATGAGACAATAGAAATAAGCGATGGCCAGATAAAAATTTCAAACGCAGAAAATCCGAAAGGTTTTACTTTGGAAGAAAAATATTTGCCTTTTAATTTGGATACCGAGAGTAAAACCAGAAAAATCTCCCTAAAAGACAATGAATATTTTGTAATGGGAGATAACCGCAATTTTAGTTTTGATTCTCGCAGTTGGGGCCCGCTCGAAGAAAATGAAATTATTGGATTGGTTCGTTTAAGGCTCTGGCCTTTAAATACTGTGATGGCTTTTGAAAAACCGATTTACTAAAAATATGGCGAAAAAATCCCCCAAAAATAAATCTGTCAAAGGCAAAATTCTGCCTCAATCTCCAAAAGGCATGCATGATATTTTGCCGGAAGAACAGCCTCGTTGGGAAAAAATCCGCGGCATGCTTTATAAAATCGCCGACGCTTTTAATTTTTTAAGGATTGACACGCCGATTATGGAAAGGGCCGAAATTTTTGAACGCAGCGGAGAAGCGACTGATTTAGTGGAAAAGCAAATGTATTTTGTAAAGACCAAGGGTGAAGACCGCTTTGTTCTGCGGCCCGAGGCAACCGCTTCAATAATGAGGGCGTATTTTCAAAACGGACTCAGTAAAATTTCCCAACCATTAAAACTTTTCTACATCGGCCCGATGTTTCGCTATGAACAGCCGCAGGCCGGCCGTTTCCGCCAATTTCATCAGATTGGTTTCGAGATAATCGGCGATGAAGACGATTCTATTTATGATGCCCAAATTATTTTGGCCTCTTTCCGGCTGATCGAAGAATTAAAAATAAAAAATCTTATAATCCAGATTAACAGCATCGGCTGTCGGCAATGCCGCCATGCTTACATAAAAAAATTGGAGGAATATTATAAAAACAAACAAGATGAAATCTGCAAAAACTGCCGCCAAAGATTGGCTACTCGGCCTCTGCGCTTGCTTGATTGCAAGGAAGAAAAATGCCAGCCGATAAAAATGGAAGCGCCGCTTATTGTTGATAAACTTTGCAATAATTGTAAAAGGCAATTCAAATCAACCTTGGAATATTTAGACAGCCTTTCTTTGCCTTATAGTCTTAATCCTTATCTTGTCAGAGGCCTTGATTATTACAATGGCGTTGTTTTTGAAATTATTTCAGAAGTTCCTGAATTAAATTTCGCGTTGGCTGCCGGCGGCCGCTATGATTATCTTTCGGAAATGCTCGGCGAAAAAAAGGTTTGTGCAGTGGGTTCGGCCGTTGGCATTGAGCGTTTAATAGAAGCAATGAGGTTTTATGATATTCCGGGCCAATTACGAAATGAAGCAAAAGTATTTTTGGCTTATATTGGAGAAGAAGCCAAGAAAAAAAGCCTTTTTGTTATTGAAGAATTAAGAAAAGCCGGCATTAAAACCATTGAATCTTTTATTAAGGAATCATTAAAATCCCAACTTAGAGTAGCTGATAAAAAAGAGGTAAAAATTACTTTGATTTTCGGCCAAAAAGAAGTTTTTGAAGAGTCGGTGATTATTAGGAATATGGAAACAGGCAATCAGGAGACAGTTCCTTTAATTAGAGTTGTTGAAGAAGTTAAAAGAAGACTGCATTAAATTGAATTATGGCCGATTGCGTATTTTGCAAAATCATAAATAAAGAAATACCGGCGGAAATTATCTATGAAGATAATGAAATGATTGCCTTCAAAGATATTAATCCATCGGCACCCTTGCATTATTTAATTGTCCCTAAAGAGCACATTCAATCAATAATGAGTTTGGAAAATAATCATGGAGAAATAATTTCTAAAATAATTTTTACTGCCAAAAAAGTCGCTGAAAAAGCCGGCCTTAAAGGCTATAAATTAGTTTTTAATGTCGGCCGGGAAGGAGGGCAAATTATAAATCATTTGCACTTGCATTTGCTTGGCGGTTGGACAAAACAGAGCGACATTGATTTAATGCCTCATCCATAGACCCCTATCCCCATATTAATCTGCCTTGATCTATTTCATTTTGGCTAACAACGCGTCTAGAGGTTAATATGAGGATAGGGTCACTGGACAAATAAATAAATCAGCAATATACTGATTCAATTATGATTGAAGTTAAAAGAAAAGAAGGCGAATCAATCAACGCATTCTTATATCGCTTTACCACCAAAATAAAACAAAGCGGCATTTTGATTGAAGCGAAAAAACGGCGCTATCGCAATCGGCCGGTCAGTAAAATTAAAAGAAAACTCTCAGCCCTTCATCGCGAACAAAAGAAAAAAGAATTCAGGAAAGCTAGAAAAATGGGTCTTGCCTAAATTTTCTTTATGACTCTTGTAGAGCAAATAAACAGCGACTTAAAAGAATTCTTAAAAGCCGGCAAATCTTTCGAAGCCGGCGTTTTAAGAATGATTATTGCGTCTTTCAAAAATAAAGAAATAGAAAAAAGGGGAAATGGCCAGGACATAAATCTTTCCCAAGAAGAAGTAATTGATATTCTGGCAAAAGAATATAAAAAAAGGAAAGAGGCAATGGAGATTTATACTGGGGCCGGCCGCGCCAATTTGGCCGAAAAAGAAAAGCAAGAAACGGAAATAATAAAAAATTATCTGCCCGAGCAAATGAGCGCTCCAGAGATAGAAAAATCAGTTATGGAAATAATTGAAAAACTCGGCGCCTCCGGACAAAAAGATTTCGGGAAAGTTATGGGGCAAGCGGTAAAAGAATTAAAAGGCAAAGCCGATTCAGCTGTAATCAGCGAAATTGTCAAAACCAAACTTGGAAATTGATAAAATGAAAAATCGAGCAGTAGTTGCCAGTTTGGATAAGAGATTTAATAAACAAAAGGATAAAATCAGAAAAGCATCTCTAGAAATTCTGAAAATCCTAAACCAAAAAAGCGTCTTGGTTGAAATTTATTTGGCTAGCGGCGCAAAAATGCGGATTTTAAACAGAAGATTTAAGGGAAAAGACAAGCCCACCGACATTTTAAGCTTTCCCGAGCCGAGAAACTTCCCTCATCCGGGGTTAAAATTAAGAAATCTTGGAGAAATTTATCTTTATTTAGATTATTTTCGGAAAAATCTGGTGAGACATGATTACCGTTATTTATTAACTCATGGCATTCTTCATTTGCTTGGTTATGACCATAAGAAAAAAAATGATAGAATTAAAATGAATAAAAAAGAGCAATTGGTGATTAAAAAATTATGAATTTTGCCATTTTAGATATCGGTTCTTATCAAATAAAATCATTAGTGGCTGAACTAAATAGAGACGGCAAATTATCTTTGCGGGATATTTTTAAAGAAATTTCTACAGGCATTCGCCGAGGGGAAATTATCGATAATAACGACGTCATTGTTTCGCTCGAGAAAATTTTTAAAAGAATAAAGGAAAATAACAGATTAGCCCTTAAAAATGTTTTTGTTAATGTTGGCGGAAGTAATATTCGCTGCCAAAATTCCAAAGGCATTGTGGCGGTTTCCCGCGCTGATAATGAAATTTCTCAAGAAGATATTGATCGTGTCGTTAAGGCTTCTCAAGCCATCAAGCTTCCGCCTAATCGGATGATTATGCATGCCATTACTCAGGAATTCGTTGTTGACGGAATAGGCGACATTAGAGAACCTCTGGGAATGAACGGCACGCGCTTAGAGGTCAACAGTTTGATTATTGATGCATTTTCTCCGAATGTAAAAAATATTTTAAATACTTTGGAAAAACTTGGAGCGAGTGTCAGCGGATTGATTTATAATCCGTTGGCTGCCAGCCGTTCAGTTTTAACAAAACACCAGAAAGATCTTGGAACAGTCTTAATTGATATTGGTTTTGGCACAACTTCAATGAGCGTTTATGAAGAAGGTAAGCTTTTGCATATTGCCAGCTTTCCGATTGGTTCCGGCAACATTACTAGAGATTTGGCAATTGGTTTGAAATGTTCAATGAAATTGGCTGAGCTTATTAAAATAGTTTTCGGCCGCGCCATTACTAATAATATTTCTAATAAAGAAAAAATCACGGCAGAACTTATTGAAGAGAAAAGCGGCATTGACGTGGCTGACCTTGACAAGAATTTTAAAGCCAATGTTTCCAGCCGCTTTGTCGCTGAAATAATCGAAAGCCGCTTGTCGGAAATTTTTGAACTTATCAATGGCGAGCTTAAAGCAATTCATCGTTTTGGCCAATTGCCCGGCGGCGCTATTATTTGCGGCGGGGGGGCAAAAATGCCGGAGATTGTTAATTTGGCAAAAAGCGAATTAAAATTAATGTCGGAAATCGGTTTTCCGGAAACTGATAATTTTGAAATTATTCAGCCGGATATCTCGAATCAGATCAATGATCCGGAATTTGCCACTGCTTTGGGTTTGCTCTATTGGGCATTGGATCAAAATTTTAAAGACAATAATTGGTCCTCTGGCGAAAGAATTTCCTTAAAGAAAATTTTTAAATACTTTATGCCTTAATGGCAAAATAGCTGTCCTATAAGCAATCTTTACAAAAATCCTAAAAATTGTATACTTTAATAAATGGCTAATATGATTCCTAGAATTTTTCAACAATTTACTTATTGGCCGACTTATTTGGCTTTGCGGATTTTATTTGATTATAAGATTGAAGGTTGGGAAAATATCAGGGGTTTGGAAGAAAAAGGAGTGATTTTTGCTTCAAATCACGCTAGCTACATTGACGGCCCGATTTGCGCCGCTTCTATGCCGCGGGAAAGTTTACTGCCAAAAAGATTCTTCCCTGTGAGATTCATCATTGTTGATGAATATTATAGGTGGAATAATCCATTCCCGTTTCCGTTCTCAATTTTTTCCGCCGCCTATGTCAGAATAAATGGCAGTGTTCCGGTCACCAGGGGCTTGAATAACCTTCAGGAGAACCTTGCTAAAGCTGTTGAGATTGTTAAAAAGGGTGAAAAACTCTGGATTTTTCCCGAAGGAAAATTCACCAAAGACGGCCGGCTCCAGCCCGGTAAAAAAGGCGTGGCTTATCTTCATCAGGAAACCAAGGCGCCAATTGTGCCGGTTGGCATTATTGGAAACTATAAAATTCTCTCTTTTAAAAGCCTTTTTAGTAAAAATCGGCTTAAAATAAGGATTGGCAAGCCGATTTATTCGCTTGATTCAGACTTAGAAAAAGGCGTGCAAACAATAATGTCGGAAATCGCCAGACTTCTCTAAAATGTCCTTGCCAGCCCCTTAAGGGCTATTTATTTTTTAACGGGATTTGTATAATTATGGTATAAAGCTTGGTTTGCAAACCAATCGTATTTGCCCTATCATATATTTAAATTTTAAGCTTAAAATAAAATGTTTTTTAAATCCAAAAAAGAAAATTTAAAACCGAAAGTTGTAATTATTGACGATGAAGTGTCCTTCTTGAGTATTTTTTCAACTGCCCTAAACAATGCCGGATTTGAAACAAAAAGTTTTTCCAGCTCCAAAGAAGCTTTAAAAGATATTGTCGGAGAGAATCCCGATTTGATTCTTTTAGACATTTCCATGCCTGAAATGGACGGCTTTCAGTTTTTTGAATACCTTAAAAAAGATTTTGGGAGCAAAATGCCGAAAGTTATATTTTTAACTAACCTCGGTGAAACCGTTTCCGGCACTGCTGTTGACAATCATTTTGCGAAATCAATCGGCGCTTCCGGTTATTTTCATAAATCAGACGATCTAAATAATATTGTCAGCAAAATTAAAGACGCGCTTCAAAATTAATTATAAAAATGAAAAAGAGGCGGCCAAAAGCAAAAAAAATAAAAAGAATTTCTAAAGTAAAAACAAAATCTCCAAAGCCAAGACAAAAAGCAGCGGAGAATTTTTTACCCAGAATAAAAGTTGTTGGCGTTGGCGGCTCCGGCGGAAATGCCGTCACCAGAATGAGCAATGACTCTATTAAAGGAGTTGAACTCATTGCGATTAATACCGACATTCAGGATTTAAATTATTGTTCCGCCAGAAAAAAAATTTGTATCGGCCGGAATCTTACCAAAGGAATGGGCACTGGCATGGATCCGGAACTTGGCCGCCGGGCTGCCGAAGAAAGTCAATCGGAAATCGCGCAGGCGCTTGAAGGCGCGGATATGATTTTTTTGACTGCTGGTTTTGGCGGCGGCACAGGCACCGGAGCTCTGCCGGTCATCGCCGAAATTGCCAGAGAAATGAATATTCTCACGCTCGCGGTTGTTACCAAACCTTTTGTTTTTGAAGGGTATGAAAGAATGAGAATTGCCGAAGAAGGAATGTCTAGGATAAAAGACAAAGTTGACACTTTAATCACTATTCCCAATGACCGCATTTTCTCCATAATCAATAAAAACACCTCGTTGCTTAAAGCTTTTGAAGAGATTGATGAAATATTAAAAAATGCTGTTTTAGGCATTGCTGAATTAATCTCCACTCCGGGTATAATTAATATTGATTTTGCCGATGTTAAATCAATAGTTCAGAATGCCGGATTAGCCATTATTGCCAATGGAGTTGCTTCTGGGAATGATCGGGCACTTAATGCCGCTAACCAAGCCACCAATTCTCCTCTTTTAGATATTTCCATCAGCGGCGCCAAAAGAGTGCTCTTTTCCATCTCTGGACATCGCGATTTGAAAATGAGTGAGATAAACGATATTGCCAAAATGATTTCCGAACAAGTTAACCCTTCCGCCAGAATAATTTTTGGCGCTCACCATGACCGGAAATTGAAAAAAGGAGAATTAAAGATAACATTGGTAGCCACGGGATTTGGCAATGATTTAAAAAGAGATTCAACATCTTTGCCTAATTTGTTTATCTCCGAACTTGGCCGTTTTTCTGAAGAATCAAAAGAGCCGGCATCTTCAAAATCAGCTAAGCACGGCGAAAAAGATAAAAAAGAAGATAAAGAAACAAAAGTAGAAGATATCTGGGATATCCCTGCGTTTTTAAGAAAAAAAGGGAACAAGCGACACTAATATGCGAATATACACGAATCATTAACAATGAATTCGTATTATTCGCGTGTATTCGCAGATTGGCGTCGTTAAATTATCATGTTTAGAACCATTAAAAAGAGAAACGGTCAAATTGTGCCTTTCAAGATGGAAAAAGTTGTGAATGCCATCTATAAAGCTTCTGTGGCGGTTGGCGAACCGAATTGGCAGTTGTCCAATAATTTAACAAAAGAAATTGTCGGCCGGATAAAGAAAAGGCTTAAGAAAGGAGCAGTTCCAACCGTTGAAGAAGTTCAAGATGTTGTGGAAGCGGTATTGATTGAATCCAATCGTCCGAGAATAGCAAAAGCTTATATTTTATACCGCCAACATCGCGCGGAAATTCGTTATGAGAAAGAGCAGGTTCTTAATAGGGAAGAAATAGATGAAGTTGATAAAAAATTCGACATTAACGCTTTAAGAGTTTTAGCTTCCCGTTATTTAAGAAAAAGCGAGGAAGGACAAATAATTGAATCTCCAAAACAGCTTTTTCAAAGAGTGGCTGTTCATACAACTATTCCTTCGCTCTTTTACGACTCTAAAGTTTATCAGAAGCGAGGCGGTGCTTCTGAACGCCGCATAGAAGAATTCGAACCGGAAAAATTTGAAGGTAAATTTTCCATTGGCAAATACAAACTTAATCAATTTCATTTGGAGGGAGCCAAAAGGCTTTATGACCGTTTAGCTAAAGAGAAAAAAATAAAAATTTCCTGGTCTAAATTTCTCAATCTTATTAAAGATGGCTATTTTGACAAATATGAAGAAGAAATAACCCAATATTACAATTTAATGGTAGAGCGTCATTTTATGCCCAATACTCCGGCTTTGGCCAATTTCGGAAATTATTTCGGCATGGGTTCGGCTTGTTTTGTGCTTGGCGTTGAAGATTCAATTAATAAAATAATGGATTCTTTGAAAGCCGCGGCGATAATTTTTAAATCCGGAGGCGGCGTTGGCTATAATTTTTCCCATCTTCGGCCGGAAGGAGATTTTGTCAAAACTACCGGCGGTCTGTCGTCAGGGCCGATTAGTTTTATGTCGATGTTTGATAATATGACCGACGTCATTAAGCAGGGAGGAATTCGGCGCGGCGCTAATATGGGTATTTTAAACTCAGATCATCCTGATATTGAAAGATTTGTTAAAGCCAAAGAAGGCAACAAAGCTTTAAGGAATTTTAATATTTCCATAATGGTCAAATCCGAATTCTGGTCATCAATTAAAGAAAACAAACCTTATCAACTGATAAATCCCAGAAATGGAAAGGTTGTCAAAGAAATTGACGCCAATCAGCTTTTTGACATTATTACTTATCAAGTTTGGGAATCAGCCGAGCCGGGTATTCTTTTTCACGACCGCATTAATGAATATAACCCTTTCGCTAAATCATTGGGCCCGATTGAATGCACCAATCCTTGCGGAGAAGTTTTGCTTTATCCTTATGAGAGCTGTAATTTAGGCTCGCTTAACATTTGGTCTTATTTGAAGAAAAACGGAGATAAAAAGCCTCATCTTGATTGGCAGCGCTTGGAAAACGATATAAAAACAGTAACCAAATTTTTGGACAATGTTGTTGACATTAACAAATATCCGCTTTCTGAAATTGAAGAAATGTCTTTAAATACCAGAAAACTCGGTTTGGGCGTTATGGGCATTGGCGACGCGCTCTACGAATTGGAAATTTCTTATAATTCCAAAGAAGGATTGGTTTTCATGGAAAAATTAATGGAATTTGTCAATTACCATTCCAAAATCCAGTCTATTGAACTTTCTAAGGAACGCGGCCGCATGCCTTATTTTGACAAATCTTTTTATAAAGAAGGCAAGCTCCCGTTTTCCGGTTTTAAAGACAAAAAATCCTGGCATTTTGATTGGAAGGAATTGGCTAATAAGGTAAAAAAATACGGAATTAGAAACGCTTTTACCACTGTTATTGCGCCAACTGGCTCAATTTCCATGATTGCCGGATGTTCTTCCGGAATTGAACCGGTCTACAGCCTTGTTTTCGAAAAAAGCGTTGCCATTGGAAAATTTTATTATGTTGATCCGGTTTTTGAAGAAAGAATGAGAAAAGAAGGATTAATGGACGAGGATTTAATCAAAGATGCCGCTGTCTTAAACGGAAGCGTTAAAAATATTTCCTATATTCCCCAAAATATCAAAAAAATTTTTGTGACCGCCATGGATATTTCTCCTGTCGATCACGTTAAAGTTTTGGGCGCTTTTCAAAAGTGGACTGATTCTTCTATTTCCAAAACCAATAATTTTCCATCTGAAGCCACGGCCGAAGACATTAAAAAAGTTTATTTATTGGCTTATGAACTTGGATGCAAAGGCGTTACTGTCTATCGGGATAAATCATTGACTCAGCAGGTTTTAATCGGAGGCAGTACCAAGAAAAAACATCACAAAGAAGTTCCAAAGCTGTCAATGATTAAAGATGAAAAAGCTAAAGGCCTGGCGGTTTATTCCGAAGCCTCTGCCAATATTCCTATTATTGACAGCGGTCTTGGATTGTCTCCGGCTCAAAATGAAAAAGACATCAATAAAAATTCTTTGAAAAATTGCCCCTCTTGCGGCACAGCTGTTATTAAACAGGAAGGTTGCACCAAGTGTCCTGCTTGCAATTGGGGACTCTGCACATGATTAAAATTCCTCCTCAGAAAATTAAAGAATTATTAACTGAAGAAGGGCTGATCTCTAACGCCGATTTTGATAATTTAATGATAGAAACGGAACGCATGGGACAAAACATAAACGACGTCTTAATTTCCCGGGGCATAATCACCAATGATTATTTATATAATCTTTTTTCCAAATATTATGGAGTTGAAAGATCAAATTTAGTCAGCCGCGAGATAAAAGAAGAATCATTGCGCCGGCTTTCCGAAAATTTGGCCCGCCAGAAAAGAGTTATTATTTTTGACGAGGAAAACGGAACATTTAGTGTGGCTATGGAAGATCCGACTGATTTGACCATAATAGAGTTTCTTAAAAATCATCTTAACGCGAATATCAAGCCGTATTTGGCAACTGGTGATGACCTTGATAAAGGTTTTGCCATCTATGGCCGGCAATTTGCGCAGGATTTCAAAAAGCTCATCGAAGAAAATATTAAAGCGTCTCTTGTTCAGAAGGCGAAAACAGTTGAAGAATCGGCTCAAGCCGTGCCGATTGTCGCTTTAATTGATAATTTAATTTCTTATGCCATCTCCTTGCGGGCTTCTGATATTCACATCGAAATTTTTGACGATGGTATCTTAGTAAGATTTAGGATAGACGGCGTGCTTCAGGAAATCGTGAAAATTCCCAAAGAAGTTCATTCGCCGATTGCCGCGAGAACCAAACTCCTTTCCGGATTAAAAATTGATGAACATCAAAAACCTCAAGACGGTCGTTTTCGTTATAAAGTCGGTCTTGATTTGATTGATATCAGAGTTTCCACCATTCCGACTTTTTACGGAGAGAAAATAGAAATGCGTCTTTTGCCCTCAACTCAAAAACCGCTATCGTTAAGAGAACTGGGAATGATTGAATCAATGGAGCGCGTTATCAGGGAAAATATTAAAAAAACTTACGGCATGATTTTGATTACCGGTCCGACTGGTTCCGGAAAAACCACCACTCTTTATTCAATTTTAAATATTTTAAACCGGCCGGAAGTAAATATCGTCACAGTTGAAGATCCGATTGAATACGATATGAAATATATCAACCAAACTCAAATCAATCCTTTGGCCGGAATCACTTTTGCCAATGGTCTGCGGGCGATTTTAAGGCAAGACCCGAACATTATTATGGTCGGTGAAATTCGCGACGAAGAAACCGCTGAAATCGGAGTTCATTCGGCTTTAACCGGTCACCTTTTGCTCTCCAGCTTGCACACCAACGACGCGGTCACGGCTATTCCCCGCTTGGTTGATATGAAAATCGCTCCTTTTTTGGTGGCCGCTGTCTTAAATTTAGTCCTTGCTCAAAGATTGGTTAGAAAAATTTGTCTCCATTGCATAGAGTCGTATATTCCTTCTAACGATTTGATAACATCCTTAAAAAGGCAATTAAAAGAATTAAATATCTCCGCCGACATTAAGCCGTCTAAAACTCTTTATCGCGGTCGGGGCTGCATTAATTGCAATAATAGCGGTTATTCCGGCCGTCTTGGAATTTTTGAGATTTTGGATGTTGGGGAGGAAGTGAGAAAAGAAATTATTAATCCCAATTTTTCGCTTGATGTTATTATTTCATTGGCAAAAGGCAAGGGAATGGTTACAATGTTTGAAGATGGCCTTCGTAAGGCGGAATTGGGAGTTACCACAATTGAAGAAGTCCTTCGCGTAATAAGAGAATAACATGCGTTTTCAATATACCGCGCTCCAATCAAATGGAAAAATAATCGAAGGAAATTATGAAGCGGAAAATCCGGCTGAAGTTTTAAAACATCTTGCCAGCCAGGGATTAAAGCCGATTTCTTTAAAAGTTTTAAAAAGCGCTGAAAAAGAAATGGGCTTCCAGATATTTAAGCGGTCAATTACGGTTGTTGATAGGGTTTTTTTGACAAAATATCTTTCCTTAATGCTTAAAGTCGGAACAGATCTTTTAAGAGCCATTGATATTTTAATTGCTGATTTTGACAAGCCGGCGCTTAAAGCCCTTTTAATAGAAATCCGTCTTGGCATTGAAAAAGGCCAGCCTTTTTATTCAACTTTTCTCCGGTACCCCAAGTTTTTTTCTCCGGTTTTTGTTAATTTAATAAAAGCTGGGGAAACTTCGGGAAATTTGGAACAGATTTTAAACCAGTTAAGCACATCTTTACAGCGGGAGCAGGATTTAAGAAATAAAATAAAAGCCGCGCTTACTTATCCGATGTTGCTTTTAATCGCCTCGTTTATCATTCTTTTTCTTTTGGTTAGTTTTGCCTTGCCGAAAATTGCCGGCGTTTTTTCTTCCAGCGGATTTGAGCCGCCTATGTTTTCAAAAATTGTTTTTACTATCGGACTTTTTATCGGAAAATATGTTTTAGTCATTGCGATTAGTTTGGTAACAATAATAGTCGGCAGTTGGCTTTTATTTTCTAAAACTATGGTTGGCCGGAAAATATTTTACCAATTTATTGTTAAAGTTCCGGCTGTTGGCGGTGTTTTGAAAAAGATTGCTCTTCAGCGTTTTGCTTCCACGTTTTCCGCTTTACTTTCTGCCGGTTTGCCGATTCTAGAAGCTTTGGAAATTACAGCTGATGCCATTGGTTCTGAAGAATTAAAATCATCTTTAATGAGAATTTCCCGGGAAGGCATTATGAGGGGGTTGACTATTGGTGAAGCTTTTCGTCGGGAGACTGCTTTTCCCCGCGTGGTTGTCAATTTGATGGCCATCTCGGAAAAAGCCGGCCATGTTGAAAAAATGCTGATGACCTTGGCTGATTTTTATGAATCAGAAATAGAATCTTCCATTAAATCATTAGTTTCTTTTTTGGAACCGGTTTTGCTTTTATTGATCGGCTTGGTTGTCGGAGCTATTGCCCTTTCAATTATCGTGCCGATTTACCAGCTGGTCGGAAATTTCTAAATAGCTTAATTGGTTTGTTGACTAATAATCATGAAAGCATTTACCATTATTGAAATTTTAATTGTTATGGCAATTATTGGCGTCTTAATCGGATTTGGCTTTGCCAATCTTAATTTTGGCAGCCGAAACGACTTAAATTTATCTGTTAATGAAATTGTCGCCGCTCTGCGCAATGCCCAGAGCAATTCTATGACTCAGGAAAAAGGCAGCGAGTGGAGCGTTCATTTTGAAAATCCTCCAAGCAATAAAGGATTTTACGAGATTTATAAAGAATCAATCTATTCTTCCGCCAATGTTGTTTCTCATATTAATTTAAGAGAAACAGTAAAATTTGACGATCCTTCTTCTGGCTCAAGTAAAAATATTTCATTTTCCGTTCTATCCGGTTTTCCCTCCGGCAGCGGTTCTGATGTTATTATCATTTCTTTAAAAAACAATCCTTCGGAAACCAAAACAATTAATATAAAAGCTAATGGTCAAATTGAATACTAAAAATATAAATAATCATCATAAAGCCGGCCAATCCTTAATAGAACTTATTGTTGCTATCACAATTGGTGGAATTTTGCTGGGTGTCGCGACCGTAGCAGTTGTTCTGATTTTAAGGGTAAATTCCGATACTCGCGCGACACAAGTTGCTGTTTCGCTGGCTCAGGAATATCTTGATAATATTTCGGCGCTCAGTGAATCGGCTTGGGATAATATTTATGGTTTAAATAAAGGAAGTAGTTATCTTTATAGTATAAAAAATCTTTATCTTTCCCAGATTAGCGGCGGCGCTTGGCATACTTGCGGACTTAAAACTGATAAAACCGCTTATTGCTGGGGATCAAATGGCTTTGGCCAGCTTGGCGATAATTCAATAATAGACAAATTAACCCCAGTTCAAGTTTTAGGCGTTGGCGGAGCTGGCAATTTAGCCAATGTTTCCCAGATTACCAGTGGCGGCAATCACACTTGCGCCATTACAGCTAATGGCTCAGCTTATTGCTGGGGATATAATGGCTTTGGCCAGCTTGGCGATAATTCAACAATAAATAGATATACTCCGGTTCAAGTCAAAG
>Ga0155760_113_pt1 | contig 24330 bp, 20 predicted proteins | sample RifCSPlowO2_01_FD_107414 | JGI IMG/M metagenome (GOLD analysis project Ga0155760, IMG submission 107414) | Candidatus Wolfebacteria bacterium RIFCSPLOWO2_01_FULL_38_11
GTGAAGGGGTGCGTGAAGGGGTAAACCGGAGTGAAGTCGGGTTTGTAAATTGAGGGAGGCGAGGTCAGAAAAGCTAGAAATGATGGGCGATTTCAGCAACACAGGGTAGTCATTCGGAGGTAGGGTGAATGACTACCTGTATGACTACCCTAGAGGCCGATATTTCGGGTAGAATGGGTACGCACATCAGCGTATAATCTCACTAAAAAATCTAACGGGGCAAGCATCGGAAAGGTCGGAAGTTCGATCCTTCCAGCGCCCACATTTCGTTTATTTTCTAATAAAGGCTTCTTTGGGAGAAAGAAAAGAAGCTTTTCTGGCCGGCCAGAATCCGGCAATAAGGCCTATTATTGTTGAAGAAGCGATAATTAGAATAATAAACCAAAGCGGAGTGATAAAAAGATCAAATGGTTTTCCGCCTAAACGTTTAGCCAATAAACTTAAGAAAAAATTAGCGGTTTCTCCAACACTCATGCCGAGTATTACTCCGCCGACTCCACCTAAAAATCCCATAACAGACGATTCCATCAAAAATAAATTTTTAACATCAGAGTCGGTGGCGCCGATTGATTTAATAATGCCGACTTCGAAAATTCTTTCCAAAAAACTCACAACCATTGTGTTAAACATGCCGACCGCGGCGACAATTAAAGCAGTAACTCCGAAAACGCCCAAGACAGTGGTGATAATTCTCATTACTTTTGTGGCTTGATTAACTAAATCAATTCTGGCGGAAATTAAAAATCCTTTTTCAATAAGCTGGTCTCGGAGCGATTCAACAGTATCAATATCTTTTGCCTTAACAAGAATTTTTCTGTAAAAAGGAGGCTCTTTTTCAATAAATTCCGCTGGAATTAAAGCAAAAGGCGGTTCAAGGTCATTAATAATTATACCTTTGATGCCGAGCGGCTGTTTGGTTTGGGTTTCTTCAACACTAAGAGTTGTTTCGCTTTGATAGAAAATTTTAAAAGAAAGCTGCTTATAAAGAGCATCTTGTTCGATTGTTGAGGTTGATTTGGCAAGGCCGGTAATTTGGGCAGTGGCATTAGAAATTACGGTAGCCGGCTCTGATTCCAAAAAAGAAAAACCCATATCGGGCAGTTGGCCGGAAAGGCGGAAATAATTCGGCTTGATGATTTTGACAATAATCAAACTGGTGGAATCTTCATTGGTTGTTTCCGCGGTAAATTCCGCAATCGGACTGATTTCCGCAACTTCGGGCATGGCTGAAATGTTTTTAATGTCTTCCTGAGTAATGTTTAATTCAGTCTCTGAAGGATATAATGCTTCCATGGTGATTAAAGAATCTTCGGTGGAAACAAGTTTCCCGATTAAAATATATTGCAAGCCATAACCAAGGGAAATTAGAAATAAAACAGTGCCGATACCGAAAGACATTCCGAAAATTGTCAAAAACGACCTTAAGGGCTTGGTGCGAAAAATTCTCAGGGAAAGTTTTAGGAGGTCTTTGAACGATAATCTGTGGCTTAAATTATCCATAAAAATAACTATTTAAATAACTATTTGTTGGCAATGGCAATTTGATTTCCGTTTTTGTTAATGATTGATTCGAATTTTTCCGACATTCTTTGGGCAGTGCGAAAGGAGAATCCGATTCCAAATTTGGCTTTTGAAAGACTAAGGACCTTTTCGAATTGTTCGCCGCTAATTATTGACCTTAATCTTTCGGAAATTATTTCATTGAATTGGATTTTTTGGAGTTCGGAAATCTTGCCATGATATTCCTGCAGGAGCCAAAGCCGGATTTTTTCAATTTCATCAGCCAGCGGAGATTCCGGATTTTTCTCCAGTTCTTTATAGACATCTTCAACAGTTTTTCTTTCTGCGATTATTTCTTCAACATATTGTCCTATTTTCGCGGCTTTTTGCTTCCACAGACCAATGCCGCCGTCTTGATACGGCCGGTCTAAGACTCGGCGGAATGTGTCAGCGTCTATTTTGTCGCTGAATCGCTGGAATAGGAAAAATTCAAACCTTTTTATTTCTTCGGCGGAATAGCCGCGGAGTAAAAGATTGGAAAGGGCTTGGGCGGCGATTTCTATTTGGGAAAGCTGGGGGGAGAGCTCTTTATAAAAATGCTTGGAAACCGCTTCAGCGACTGTTCTCGGCTTGGATTCTTCGCTTTTTAGAATTTGGCCATCTTTCATGTAGAGAATTTTTTTAGCGTCGCGCAAGCTCCAAGCTTCGTGGGTGACCATAATAATCGTGCGGCCGTCTTTTTCGTTTAATTCTTTTAAAAATTCCAAAACTTTTTCCGCGTTAACAGAATCCAAATTTCCCAAAGGTTCATCGGCAACAATAATGGGCGGATTGTTGGCAAGCGCGCGGGCAATGCCGACTCTTTGCTGTTGGCCGCCGGAAAGTTCATAAGGATAGCGTTCGGCAAAATCCTTGATACCGAGCCGGTCAAGAAGATTTAGCGCTTCAATTGTTCTTTTTTCCTGAGAGATTCCCAAGAAAGCCATTGGCAAGGCAACGTTGTTGAGCACGGTTAAAGAAGGAATAAGGTTAAATTGCTGGAAGACAATTCCAATTCCGACTTGGCGGTAAATGGCCAATTCTTTTTTGGAGAAATTGGAAATATCTCTGCCGTTAATAAAAATTTTTCCTTCTTGAGCTTGGTCAATTCCGGAAATGGTGTAGAGCAAAGTTGTCTTTCCGCAACCGGACGGGCCGAAGAAAGCGACATACTCGCCTTTATTAATTTCCATATTTATATTTTTTAAAGCCCAGACCTCTGAAGGTTTTCCTTTGTCGTACCAGAGATTAAGATTTTCTAATTTTATAATAGGTTGCGCCATAATTATTTATTGCGATATTTTTTCAATAAATTCCACCAAATCTTTCGGCAGATTGTCGCCTTTAATCAAATAGCTTTCCGCGCCCAATGATTTAACTTGGTCCTGTAAAATTTTTTCACTATGGCCGGAAAAAACTATTGCTTTGATATTTTTTAATTCAGGAGTTGATTTTATTTTTTTAAGCAAGTTCAGGCCGGCTTCGGGAGAGGTAATCGTGCGGCCTTCTTTTTCAACCGGCATTACAAGGTCCATAAAAATTATTTTAGGGCGGGTTTGGACATTGTCGATTATCTCTTCGGCTTTTTTAATGTCATCAACAATGGTTAAATCGTATTTGTATTCCAATCCGTGAATCCAAAAAATATCGCGGAAATAAATCCGGACCATCTCGTCGTCGTCAACCATCAGAATTTTGATTTTTTCTTGCGATGAATTGGAAGGAGGCATTAAATCGGCAATTTATATGGTTATATTATAATAAAAAATGCTTAAGATAGCCATCTATATTTAGATAGTTATCCACAGATGTTTAAGATGTTTATAATTAAATAAGGTATAATATAGATATATACTTTAAGCAATAAAATTTGGTTTAATGCAAATTATAAACAAGCATAAAAAATTTTTCCACGAAATAGTTTCTGTGGTTTTGGTGTTGGCGGTGATTGCCGGCACTTTTTCGCTTTCTTTTAAGCCGAAATCCGCCTGGGCGGCGACTTATACTTTCACTCAAAGCAGTTGGAGCGGAGGCGCGACGGCAAACATAGCTAGTCATCCGAATTCTTCTTCGACTTGGACAGAATATTCGAGTGCAAGCGGTATTCTTGGCGCGGGGAATTTAACCGTAAGCGCATCTTCGTATTCTTTTACCGACGATGGAGCGACTTCTACCGATAGTCCAATCGCCACCGGCGGAGGGTTTTTGAACGGAATAAATGCAAGTACAACAATAAACGGGACAGGCACTGGAGCGAGTGTGGAGTTGGCAACAACTAGTGATCGCCGAGCTAATCTCTGGACAACCTTTGACCCAACAGACGCGCCTGGAACTATATATGGTGGCGGTTCATTAGTTTACCCTGGCTCAGGAGATTATATTTATGCTTTTAGAGGAAATAGTATTAGTACTTTCTGGGCATATTCTCTCACCAATAATAATTGGACTACTTTTGACCCAACAGACGCGCCTGCGAGTGTGAGCGATGGCGGTTCATTAGTTTACCCTGGCTCAGGAGATTATATTTATGCTTTTAGAGGAAGTGGTACTAGTACTTTCTGGGCATATTCTCTCACCAATAATAATTGGACTACTTTTGACCCAACAGACGCGCCTGCGAGTGTGGGCACTGGCGGTTCATTAGTTTACCCTGGCTCAGGAGATTATATTTATGCTTTTAGAGGAGGTAATTATGCTGGTTTCTGGGCATATTCTCTCACCAATAATAATTGGACTACTTTTGACCCAACAGACGCGCCTGCGAGTGTGGGCAATGGCGGTTCATTAGTTTACCCTGGCTCAGGAAATTATATTTATGCTTTTAGAGGAGACACCCCTGCTAATTACTCTTTCTGGGCAATTGATTTAATATATCCTAAATACTCTTCCGGCACTTTTGAATCAGCCACTATTGATTTTGGAGGACCAACAGCATTTAATACTTTAACATTCAGCGCCACCACTACCAATTCCCAAACCAGTTGTACAACTGGCGCGGGCTGCGCGGTAAAAATCCAAGCAGCGGCAAATAATGACAACAGCACTTGGAATTATGTTGGTCCAGACGGCACGGCTAATACTTATTTTACTCAGCAGGCAGGCGAAACTATTTCTTCTTCTTTAAACAATAACCGTTATTTCCGCTATAAAGCTTATCTGGCGACTACTAATACCACTTATACTCCCTTTTTAAATTTCGTTACTATCAATAACACCCAATATCCCACTACCGGAACAAAAGAATTGATTTCTTCCAAATACAACACGGGCAGTGATGCTAATTTAGTGGATAAAATTGACTGGATTGAAACCAGCACTTCCACAACCGAAACCGTTAAGCTTCAAATTAGAACCGCCAGCTCGTCAGCGGGCTTGGATTCCGCCACTTGGTGCGGCGATGATAATACTTGCGATAATAATAATTATTTTTCCGCTCCTTCAAGCACAAAAGCAGTTTCCGTGGCTGTGGGCCATCCGATAAAATCCGGCGGCGATGACCAATGGCTGCAATACAGAGTAATTTTAGCTTCAGGGGGAGGGGTAACTCCAGTAGTGGATGATGTTATTGTCACTTATGTGGTTAACGCGCCGCCGGATTTTGACAGCGCTTATAGTGAAAGCAATATGAATTGTTCAGGCGGAACTTGCATTGCCCAGATTGCCACAACAACTGATGCGGATTGGGGCAAAGTTTTAATAAAACATCGGGCAAGAGATGCGGATACAAATAACGGCGCAACGCCTCTTAGCGCGTCAACTACTTTTGAATATCGGCTAAACTCTTCGGCAAGCTGGACATCTGTTAGTTTATTAACTCCAAGCAGAGTCAATCGCGCCATTGCCGAATCTTATATATCAACTTCAACTGTTTGGGACGCGAAATCCCAAATAGGACAGGTTTATTCAACAACAACTCAGATTAAAGTGACGCTTTATGACGGAGAGGCGGCGAATCACACGGCTTCAACAACGAGCGCCCAATTTACTTTAGATACAAAAAATCCGGCTGCTTCTATTACTATTGATTCTAGCGGCGTTAGCGATTCCGTCGCGTTTAATTTTTCCGATGATTCAAATATTGAATACCGGCTTAGCAACAGTTCTTTGACCAATGAAACTTATACGGCGGTTAACGCCAGCTCAACGACCGCTTCAACAACTTGGACATTAAGCGGCTCGTCTTCCGGAGAAACGGTTTATTTTGAAGTCAGAGATATTTATGGAAACGCTGTTTCTTCTTCAGACACGGCGCCAGCCATTCCGACTAACTTTTATTACAAAGACATCAGCAATCCTGACACCGCTGATTATCGGGAATTTTTGTCTTGGGGACTTTATTCCGCCACTTCTTCGGCGGCGTTTGGTTCTTATCAAATTTATCGCTCCACTGACGGAACGAATTACAATTTATTAACCACTATTGCCAATTCCGCCACTAATTATTACACTGACACCTCAGTCTCTTCTTCAACCACTTATTATTATAAAGTTCGGTTTGCTGATTCTGACGGAGATATTTCCAATTTTTCTTCTTCGGTTTTTGACCAGCCGAACGGCCAAGGCGGTTCTGACACTACGGCGCCGGTAATCAGTAATGCCAGCAGTAGCGAGGTTCAGGCAACTTGGGCGAGAATCACTTGGACAACCGATGAAATATCAACTTCAACCGTTGAATATTCCACTGCCAGCGCGAATGATTACGCTTCTTCCACTGCCGTAGTTTCTTATGTTACTAATCACAGCGTTGTTATAAATAACTTAACGCCCAATACCCAATATAAATATCGCGTTAAGTCAGCAGACATAAACAACAACACCGCCACTGACAGCAACAGCGGTGCGGGCTATGCTTTTACCACTTTAGGCGGGCCAATAATTTCTAGCGTTTCCTGTTCCAGCGCCAGCGATAATTCCATTACTATTGTTTGGAATACGGATAGGGCAACCGGCGAGTCGGCAATCAATTATTCAGTCTCTTCTAATTTAGCGTCGCCAAGCACTGCTTCGGTTTCCGGAAACAGCACTTCCACCGGCGGTTTTTATCAGCATACCGCGACTTTAAGCAACTTGTCCCAATCAACTAAATATTATTTTAAGGTCGCTTCAACCGATACCAGCGCCAATTCCAACGCCGAAGATAACGGTGGAAATTATTACAGTTGTTCAACCACTAAAGACACCAAACCGCCGGCGATTTCCAGCATTTCCACGCCGGTCATTACTTCTTCTGCGGCGGTTATTATGTGGCAAACCGATGAGCCGTCAACTTCGCAAGTGGAATACGGCTTAACTTCGGCGGCTAGCGGCAGTTATACTACTTCAACAATTCGCGATAATACTTTGACCAAAATTCATGTGGTTACCATTACCGGATTAACGGCCGAGACCAAATATTATTATCGAGTCCAATCTTATGATATGAATCCTGATAGCGCCACTGCGGTTTCCAGCGAGCAGGATGTTACCACTACCGCGACAAAAGACACGATAATCGTTTATGTGACTTCCGGAGGCGGAGGCGGCGAAACCACCGATACCACCAGCCCGACAATATCCAATATAGAAATTTCCGACATTGGTTCTTTTGGAGCAACTGTTGACTTCAGCGTTAGCGAGGATGCTACGGCTTTTGTCAATTTTGGCGAAACCGAGAATTATGGATTTAATTCCGGCTCGTCGGATTTCAAATCTTCCCATAAAGTTAAATTAAGAGGTTTGAAAATGGGCGCGGGCTATAATTTTAAAATCAAAGCCATTGATAAGGCAGGAAATTATTCTTATTCGGAAAATCAGAAGTTTTCCACGAAATATTTCGCCGAATCGGTTAAAGATTTAGTAACTTTGGAAAACGCTTCTAATTTTCAAGAGGCAATCGAAGACGCGATTGAATCTGTTTTGCCGAGTATTATACCGCCGTTTATTGAAAAGCCGGAAGTGACTGATATTATGGAAAATTCCGCAATTGTAAAATGGAAGACGAACATATCGGCTTATTCCGTGGTGGTCTACTCATCGGAAAAAGATTACGATATTTTAAAAGCCAATCCTTATCCAAGCGAAGTTTCCAATACTGACAAGAAATCAACCAATCATGAAATTAATTTGATTGGCTTGGATCCCAACACTCAATATCACTATATGGCAAAATCTTTTTCTTTGCCGCAAGCAATAGGCAGGAGCAAGGATTTAACATTTACAACAAAAGCCGCAAAAATTAAGCCGAGAATTGCCGATGTTGATAATGATGCGATAAGAATTGTCTGGGTAACCGATGAATTGGCCAGTTCGATTATTGAATACAAGAATTTAAGAACAGGAGAAATTGATCGCAAAACCAAGGCAGATAAAGTTGTTGACCATGACATTAAAATTGAAAATCTTAATCCTGATACTACTTATGAAATCAAAGTAATGGGATATAATGAAAAAGACAATTTAATTGAAGCAGGAGATATTTTGACGGCAAGAACAAGCAGAGACGTGATAGCGCCGACGATTACCAATTTGAAGATTGACGGAGCGCTTGTGCCGGGCAGAAATGACAGAGTGCAAACAGTAGTTTCTTGGAAGACCGATGAAATGGGAACTTCAATTGTTGAATACGGAGAAAGTTCTGGCGGCGCTGATCAGGAATTGGGCAACAAAATAGGGGAAAGCGATGTTTATGTGGAAACTCATAATGTAATTCTTACAAAACTAAAACCCGGGACACTTTATCGCTTAAGAGTAACTTCGGTTGATGACGCGGGAAATAAAACTTCTTCGCCGATAAGAACGATTATTACACCGCGCCAATCAGAATCAATTGTTGACGTGATTGTGAAGAATTTCGAAGATACTTTCCAATTCTTGCAAAGAATAAAATAGGCAAATAAAGGCGCGGTTGATAAGTTGTGGATAAATTCTGAATTTATTTTTTAAAACCCTGATAAAATCAGGGTTTTTTTATTAATCAAAAATATCTTTAATCAATTGACTCAATATATAAAGTGGCGCACAATTAAATAAAAGTGGGGAATTGTGGATAAGTATGGGGAAAAGTATGGTTTTTAGTGGATAACTCCAAAATTTATTCTAAAAAAACAACATGTTTATCGGAGAATTTTCACATAATTTAGATTCAAAAGGCAGAATAGCCGTTCCTGTTAAGTTTAGAAATAAATTGGGCGCCAGCGCGATAATTACGCGCGGCCTAGACCGTTGTTTATTTATTTTTACCGCAAAAGATTGGGAAATTTTGGCGCAAAAATTAATTGCCTTACCTTTAGTTCAGGCAAATTCCCGGGCATTTGTTCGTTTGATGCTAGCCGGAGCAGTGGACGTGGAAGCGGATAAACAGGGAAGAATTTTAATCCCTGAATATTTAAGAGAATATGCGGGGTTGAAAAAGGAAGCGGTGGTGACTGGTTTGTATAATCGGATTGAAATTTGGGACAACGGAGTATGGAAACAATATAAGGCTAAAACTGAAAGCGCGTCTGAAGAAATTGCGGAAAGATTATCTGATTTGGGGATATGACGCACATTCCCGTTCTTTTGAAAGAAGTCATTGAAATTTTAAATCCAAAAGAAGGAGAATTTTTCATTGATGGAACTTTGGGAGCAGGCGGTCACGCGAAAGAAATTTTGAAAAAGATCGGTTCAGGCGGAGGATTTTTGGGAGTAGATTGGGACAAAGAGGCGATAAGAAAATTAAAAGCAGAAGATTTTAAAAATCACAGAAACGCAATTTTTGTCCAAGGGAATTACGCCGGTTTGCCGGAAATTTTGAAAAAAAATAATTTGCCGAAAGCCGACGGATTGATTATTGACCTTGGATTTTCTTCGGACCAGTTGGAAATCTTGGGCAGAGGATTTTCTTTTTTGAGAGATGAAATTTTAGATATGAGATATGACGTTGATTCGGAAAATTTGACGGCAGCCGAATTGATAAATAGTTTTAGCGAAAAAGATTTGGCGGATATCTTTTTCAAATACGGTGAAGAAAGATTTTCCCGTCAAATAGCCAAAAAAATTGTTGAGCAGAGAAAGAAAAAAAGAATTTTAACAACTTTTGATTTATCGGCGGCAATAGAGGGAGCAGTACCGAGAAATTATGAGCGCGGTAGAATTCCCCGAAGCAGAAGCTTCGCTTCGCTACGGGGCAGGCATCCTTCAACAAGAATTTTTCAGGCATTGAGGATTTATGTGAACGATGAATTGGGAAATTTAAAAAAGTTTTTGGAAAATTTAGAAAAAGTTGCCAATTCTAAAGGTCGAGTGGCAATAATTTCTTTTCACTCATTAGAAGATCGCTTGGTGAAAAATCATTTTAATGAGTTAGTTAAGAGAAATAAGGCGGAATTTTTGATAAAAAAATTTATTAGGGCAAGCGAAGAAGAAACAAGAAATAATCCAAGAAGCAGATCAGCTAAATTAAGGGCAATACAGTTAGCTGGATAGCTCATTATTAGCTTGATAGCTTATTAGCTTGATAGTTTGTTAGCTAATAAACTGACAAACTAACAAACTTTTACTATGACAATTATTCAACCAAATAAAAATAACAATAAAATAAATTTTTTAACTTCGATGATGATGCTTGCAGTAGTTGTTTTTTCTGTTTGGGCGGTATTTCTATACAATCAATTGGTTGGTTTTCGGCACGATATCGGGAGAATTGAAAAATTGGTCGGGCAGAAAGAAGTGGAAAATGCCGAATTGAAAAATAGCTTATACGCTTTGATTGATTCCGGACAAAGCGAAAAATTGGTCAATAACGGCGAATTGGTTTTAGAAAGAAATCCCCAATACGTAAAACAGCAGGAACAAATAGCATCAACCAACAATTAATCCAGATATTTAGAAATTTCTTATGAGATGGCGTTATCTTAGCATCATTTTTATTTTTTTTGTTTTTTATTTAGCTTTAATTTCCAAACTTTATAATACCCAATTATTAAAGAGGGATTATTATTCTGATCGCGCCGTCTCTTTGTCCCGCGCCAGCGGCATTTTAGAGCCTCAAAGAGGCAATATTTATTTTACGGACAAAAACGGCAATTCAATACCAGCGGCTTTAAATAAAGATTTTAACGTTGTTTTTTCCGTGCCAAAAGAAGTTCAAGAAAATGTGGAATTCGGAGACGCGACTATGGAATGGTATGGAGAAAGTTTGGGAAATATTTTCAATAAGCCGAGCGATGAAATAATAAAACAATTAAGCAAAAAAGACGACCTTTACGAGCTTTTATTCCAAAAAGCCATAAATGAACAAGTGGAAGCTATTCGCGATTTGGACTTGAAAGGCATTTATATTGATAAGCAAAAATTGCGTTTTTATCCGTATGGAGTTTTGGCTTCCCATTTATTGGGTTATGTTTCCGTGACAACAGAAAAAGAATTTTTAAAATACGGAGATATCCAAATAGGGCGTTACGGTTTGGAATCTCATTTTAATCAACTACTGACAGGAACGCCGGGAGAAATAAAAAAAGACGGGTCGATTGATCCGGAAAACGGCAAAGATTTGAAATTAACAATTGACCGGAATATCCAATCGCAATCTGAAGAAATTTTAGGAAAATTGATTGAATCCTGGAAGGCAGATGGTGGAACAATTATTGTCCAAGAGCCGAAAAGCGGGAAAATTTTAACAATGGCAAGTTTTCCCAATTTTGACCCCAATAATTTTTCTCAATCAAAAATGGAGAATTATCTGAATCCGGCAACACAGGCGATTTACGAGCCGGGATCTGTTTTTAAATTGATTACTATGGCGGCGGGAATTGACAGCGGAAGAATTACGCCGGAGACAACTTATATTGACAGCGGTGCGGTGACCTTAAACGGAAAAACAATTAAAAATTGGGATTTAAAAGCTTATGGAAAACAAACAATGACAAGCGTAATAGAGCATTCAATAAATACCGGAACGGTATATGCCGAAAGAAAAATCGGCCATGAGACTTTTTATAAATATCTGATTAATTTCGGTTTTGATAAATTGACAGGAATTAATTTGCCTTCGGAGGTAAAAGGGAAAATCAATAATCTTAAAAAAGGAAAAGACATTGATTTTGCCACGGCTTCTTTCGGGCAAGGAGTGGCAGTGACGCCAATTGAATTTATCAGCGCGATCTCTTCAATCGCCAATGGCGGAGTGCTGATGAAACCGTTGATACTTGAAGGGGAAAAATTGGAAGTGATAAGAAGAGTAATTTCGGAGGATGCGGCAAAGGCAGTTTCGGAAATGATGGTTTCGGCGGTGGAAAAAAATATTTTAGCCGATATAGCCAATTATAAAGTGGCCGGGAAAACAGGCACGGCTTTTATTCCTGATTTTGATAAAGGCGGATATACTGACCAAGTGATAAACAGCTATGTCGGATTTGCTCCGGCCACTGATCCGTCTTTTGTTATTTTGATAAAATTGGAAAAGCCCATGGGCGCGCCTTTGGCAGGGCAAACAGTTGTGCCGGCTTTTCGGGAACTGGCGCAATATATTTTGAATTATTATAATATATCACCGGATAATTTAGATTGAAACAAACATCAGTAAATATTCTTAAATATATATTGAAAAGACTGGCGATTTTAACTATCCGGCGGTTTGAGCCGGAAGTAATCGCAATTACAGGCAGTGTCGGAAAAACTTCGGCAAAAGAAGCTATTTTTGCCGTTTTAAAAGATCATTTCAGGATAAGAGCGGCAAGTGAAAGCTTTAATAATGAATTAGGAGTGCCTTTGGCGATTTTGGGAAATTGGAAAGCAATCGGCCGGCCGCTGATTTTTTTCTGGCTTAAAGTGGTTTTGATTTCTTTCTTGCGGCTGATTCTTTTGCCAAAACGGTTTTATCCGAAAATGTTGATTTTAGAATATGGAGCGCAAAAACCGGGAGACATCAAATATTTATTGGAAATTGGCAGTCCGAAAATCGGGGTGATAACCGCGATTGGAAAAATTCCCGTTCATGTTGAATATTATGAAGATATTGCCGCAGTAGCAAAAGAAAAGACAAGATTAATAGAAAATTTGACAACTTCTAATTTTGCAATTTTGAATTTTGACGATGAATTGGCGGCGGCAATGGCGGAGAAAACAAGGGCAAAAACAATGACTTTCGGATTTGGAGAAGGAGCGAATATGAGAATTACCAATTTCGAGAACAGATCTGAAGATGGCAGGCCGTATGGCATATCTTTTAAATTGGAATATGAAGGAAGTTTTGTGCCAGTGGTTTTAGTTGGAGTTTTCGGCGAGGCTCATGCTTATGCCGGAGCAATAGCCGCTTTAATCGGCATAATCTACGGTTTGAATTTAGTGGAATCAGCTGAATATTTTAGCGCTCATTACAGGCCGGCAAAAAGAAGAATGAACTTGACGGCAGGAGTAAAGGAAACTTATATTATTGATGACAGTTATAATGCTTCGCCTCTTTCAATGGAAAAGGCCTTGAAAGTATTAAAAGATTTAAAAGGAGGAAGGAAAATCGCCGTCTTGGGCGATATGCTGGAGCTAGGCAGATATTCAATTGAAGCGCACGAGGGAATAGGAAAAATAGTTGCCGAGACCGCTGATATTTTGGTGGCAATCGGACCGAGAGGGAAATTTATCAGTGAAGGAGCGAAAAATAAGGGGATGCACGGCAGTAAGATTTTAAATTTTGATACAGCGGAAGAAGCGGCTAAAACCGTTGAACAAATAATAAGAAAAGGGGATGTGATTTTAGTGAAAGCTTCGCGGGCGATGGAATTGGATAAAGTGGTTGAAGAGATAAAATCAGTTTGATAGCTTGATAGTTTGATAGTTTGATAGCTTAATAGCCTATTAGCTTGTTAGCTCCTATCGTCTAGTCTGGTCCAGGACACGGCCTTCTCAAGGCTGGAACTCGGGTTCGAATCCCGATGGGAGCACCGAAATAAAAATATGCTATTTATTATCAAAGACAAATATTTACGCGCAGTTTTTGGAATCAGTTTAGCGGTTTTAATCATCACTTCGATAATTGTTTTTTTAAAATTAAGGCAAATATACAATCCTTTGGTGATTCATTTTGACGCTTATTCCGGCATAGATTTTTTTGGAGAAAAAACAAACATATTCGGAATTTTAGCAACGACTTTTGCGGCAATCGGAATTAATTTTTTCTTAGCCGATTTTTTGTACAATCGAGAGAGATTTTTATCTTATATTTTCGCTTTTGTCAGCTTGGAGCTGGCGATATTGATTTTAATGGCGATGTCAGTTATCATAAGCGTTAATTAGTAATTAAGTAATATGAATTTTGCGATTATTCAAACAGGCGGAAAGCAATATAAAGTTTCTACCGGAGATAAAATAAAAGTTGAAAAACTAAGCGCCAAGGAGGGCGATAAATTTGTTTTTGACAAGATATTGCTTTTGGCTGACGGCGAAAATGTCAAAATCGGAAATCCTTATGTTGAGGGCGCCAAGGTTGATGCTAAAATTTTAAAACAGGCCAGAGAAAGAAAGAAAATAGTTTTTAGATATCATTCAAAGACAAGATTAAGGAAAAAGAAAGGCCATCGGCAGGAATTTTCCGAAGTGGAAATAACTTCTATTTAATTTTTTTTAAATTCTTCTTTCTAGGGCCTGGCCCAATGTTTCTTCATCGGAGAATTCAATTTCTCCGCCAGTGGGGATTCCCCGGCCGAGCCTTGTTATTTTTTTTGAAAATCCTTCTAATTCTTTAGAAATAATCATGGCATTTAAATCTCCATAAGCAGTGGGATTTATGGCAACAATGATTTCTTGGGCTTGGCCGTTTAATTCTCTTTTAATAAATTCTTTGAGGTTATTGAGCCGGAGTTTTTGGACGCTTTCAAGAACTCCGCTTTTTGTAAGTTCTCCTAAAACCAAATAACGGCCGGAGAATTTTTTAGGTCTTTCCAAGGAAATCAAATCGGTTTCTTTTTCAACTATCATTATAATGTCTTTTTTCCGGCTGGGGTTGGAACAAATACTGCAAAGATTTTCTGGATTAGAGTGGATAAAAAAGCAGTTTTGACAGATTTTTAAGGTTTTCAGATTAGAAATGGCGGCGGCAAGAGTTTCAATATTATTTTTTCCGCCGGCTATTATTTTAAATGCCAAGCGGGTTGCCTGACGCGGGCCGATTGAAGGAAGCTGGGAAAAAATATTTATAAAATTTTTAATAGGATCGGGGATCATGTTATTAGCTTGATAGCCTGATAGCTTGATAGTTTATTAGCTTATTAGCTTGATAGCTTGTTAGCTTGATAGCTAGTATTAGTGCATTTTATCGATTTGACGGAAGCTAACTTTGTCTTGGTCGAATTTTAATTGGACCGTGCCAAGCGGGCCGTTGCGGTGTTTGGCAATAATTATTTCTGCCATATTTTCTTCTTCCAAAGAAGGGTTTAATTTATCCCGGTCTTTGCGGTAAATAAACATAACCACGTCAGCGTCTTGTTCCAAGGCGCCGGTTTCCCTTAAATCGGAAAGGCGGGGAACTTTTATTTCGCGCTGGTCAACGGCTCGAGATAATTGGGAGACCGCAAGCACGGGAAGATTAAGTTCGCGGGCAAGAGCTTTTAAGCCATGGCTGATTTCCGTAAATTGCTGGACAATATTTTCAGAAGAAGTGCGAGGCGTAACAAGCTGGACATAATCAACAATAATTAAACCGAGATTATGGCATTCGGTCTGCAGTCGGCGAGCCATTGAACGAATTTGAAGAATATTGGCTGAAGCAGTGTCATCAATGTAAATCGGATATTTTGAAAGACGATCTAAAGATTCTTGAATCATGGCAAATTCCATTTCGTCGTTGAGCCGGCCGGTTCGAAGTCTCCAGAGGGGCACTTGAGCTTCAGCGGAAATCAAGCGATCAATAATCTGATCGCGGGACATTTCCAGAGAGAAAATTGCAACTCCGAATCCGCGGTTGGCGGCATTTCTGGCCATATCTAAAACAAGAGTGGTTTTTCCCACCGATGGTCGGGCGCCTAAAATAACTAAATCGGATTTTTGAAGTCCGGAAAGATAATGGTCAATTTCGTCAAAACCGGTTGGCGTTCCGCGCAATCCTTTTTCTCCCTGGTGGACTCTTTCAATTCTTTCATAAGCGGCTTTAAGTTCATCTTTAATGTGAACGAAATTCTGCGGCCGCGATTTTTGAGCAATGGAGAATATTTTTTGCTCAATTTCATCAAGAAGATTGTCGGAATTTTCAACATTCTCGAAAACTCTTTCATTAATTTCCGCGGAAGCGGTAATTAAATCGCGCAGGACTTTTTTATCGCGGATAATTTTCGCGTAATGGTTGATGTGGCTCGCCGTGGGAACGGAATTAATAAGTTCGGTAAGATAGCTTGAGCCGCCGATGTCAGTCAGCTGGTCTTTATTTTTTAATTTATTAGTGACGCTTAAAATATCAATCGGCTCGTTTCTATTGAAGAGTTCAATGACGGCTTCATAAATTTTTGAATGAGAGGGGGAGTAAAAATCATTAGCCGTGATTAAATCGGCCACTTTAATAATGGCATTTTTATCAAGCATCAAGGCTCCTAATACAGAGCGTTCAGCTTCGATGTCTTGGGGAGGTAATTTGGGGTCCATAAGCACAGTCCTCTATTTTATATCCTAAACTTTCTATTTTCTTTCTCAAGAGATCGGCCTGAATAAACTGTTCATTAACTCTGAATTGTTCGCGTTCTTGGGCCATTTTTCTTATTTTTTCAGGGATTTTGATGGATTTTATTTTATTTAATCCTAATCCGAGAATTGTGTCGAATTCCAAAAGAAGAGTTTTTTTGGCGTTGTAAGAAAGTTTATGGTCTTTAATCATTTGCCAGACAATGGCAATAGCTTGAGGAGTATTAAGGTCGTCGTTTATGGCGGCAATAAATTCAGCTCGATAGCTCTTCAGCTTTTTAGCTTCATTAGTTTTATTAATTTTTAGATTTTCAATCTGGGGATTTCGAAAAAAATCATACAAATTATTTAAGGCATTTTGTGAGGCATTTAAACTTTCCAAGGTGAAATTCAATTTTGAGCGATAATGGGAGGTGAGCGTTAAATAACGAAAAGCAAGAGGGTTGATTTTATTTTGCTCAATTTCTCTTAGAGTATAAATATTATTGAGTGATTTTGACATTTTCTGGTTATTGACCAAAAGATGTTCTCCGTGAAGCCAAAAATTGGCAAATTTTTTTCCGGTTGATGCTTCGGACTGAGCGATTTCGTTTTCATGATGGGGGAAAATTAAATCCACTCCTCCGGCATGAATATCAAAATTTTCCCCCAAATATTTTATACTCATGGCCGAGCATTCAATATGCCAGCCGGGCCGGCCTTTCCCAAACGGGCTTGGCCAAAAAGGTTCATTTTGTTTTTTAGATTTCCAAAGGACGAAATCTTGAGCTTCTTCTTTTTTATATTCGTCGGAAGCAATACGGGCGCCTATTTTTAATTCTTTCTTTTTCAAACCGGAGAGCCGGCCGTATTTTTTGAATTGTGAAACATTAAAATAAATTGAACCATCTTCGCCTTTATAAGCGAATCCTTTTTCCAAAAGTTTTTCTATCATACTTATCATTTCTTTAATATGAGCAGTGGCCTTGGGAAGAATTTCGGGTTTTTCAATATTTAATTTTTTAAGGTCTTCAAAGAAAATTTTTGTGTAAGGCTTGGTGATTTCAAAAATATTTTTCTTTTCACTAACGGCTTTTTTTATAATTTTATCTTCAACGTCAGTGATATTCATCACTTGTTTTATTTTGTAGCCGTTATATTTCAGGGCGCGGCGAAGAATATCTTCAAAAATGTAAGTGCGGAGGTTTCCCAAGTGAGCATACCAATAAACAGTCGGACCGCAAGTATAAATTTTAACTAAACGGTTTTTAATCGGATTAAATGCTTGTTTTTTCCCGACAAGAGTGTTGTAAAGCTTGAGCATTTTAAGATGATAGCAAATTAGTTGCGAGTCGCAAGTAGCAAAAATAATCAAGCAATAAGCATCAAGCAGAAAAATAGAGGATTGACAATGGATTTTGGGACTATAAAATAGCTAATTATGGAGGAAATTCAGAATAATGATGAATTAAAGAAGGAAGAGGGAGAGGCGGAATTATTGGCAAAATGCCAGAAAGAACGGGATGAATATCTTGACGGCTGGAAAAGAGCAAAGGCGGATTTAATCAATTATAAAAAAGAGGAGGCAAAAAGGTTTGATAGTTTTGCAAAATTTTCGCAAGAGGCCTTGATTAGGGGAATTATTCCCGTTTTAGACAGCTTTGATTTGGCGCTTGCGACTTTGGAAAAAGACGGCAAAGCGGAAAAAGGAATTTATTTGATTAAGGCGCAATTGGAAGATATTTTAAAGCAGTATGGCTTGGAAAAAGTAAATATTTTAATCGGCGAACCTTATAATCCGGCCTTGGCAGAAGCGATTGTCTCTGTTGAATCTGACAAGCCTTCTGGCATAATTATTGAAGAGATAGAGAGGGGATATATGTTGAACGGCAAATTAATCAGGCCGGCGAGAGTAAAAATCAGTAAATAGGTTATAGGTTTTATTTTTTGGGTTTTAGATTTTAGAAATTCACTAACACCCAAAACCCAACATCTAACACCTGAAATTAAAATGAAAATATTAGGAATTGACTTAGGCACAACTAATTCGGCAATGGCGATTGTTGAGGCAGGGGAGCCGAAAATTTTAGAAAATCACGAAGGCGCAAGGACAACGCCTTCAATTGCGGCGCAAAGCAAAACCAATGAACGATTGGTGGGATTACTTGCGAAACGGCAGACGGTGGTAAATCCAAAAAACACTATTTTTTCAGTGAAGCGCTTGATTGGCAGAAAGTTTTCCGATTCAGAGGTTCAGCGCGATAAAGCTTGGCTGCCTTTTGACATTCAGGCGTCAAGTACGGGAGGAGTTGAAGTAAAAATGGGTGATCGCTGGTATAAGCCGGAAGAAATTTCTGCCATGGTGCTTGCCAAACTCAAAGCTGACGCAGAAGCAAAATTGGGCGAGAAAATTGAAGAAGCGGTGATCACCGTGCCGGCTTATTTTGATGATTCTCAAAGACAGGCAACGAAAAATGCCGGGGAAATCGCCGGACTTAAAGTAAAAAGAATAATTAATGAGCCAACAGCCGCGGCTTTGGCTTATGGTTTAAACCGCAAGAAAAATGAGAAGATAGTTGTTTATGATTTTGGAGGCGGCACTTTTGATATTTCCATTTTGGAAGTGGGAGATGATGTGGTGGAAGTAAAGGGCACGGGAGGGGATACTCATTTGGGCGGCGATGATTTTGACAAAAAAATCATTGAATATTTACTCGAGGAATATAAAAAAGATCAGGGAATCGACCTTGCTAAGGATTTTTTAGCCATTCAACGTTTGAAAGAGGCTGCGGAACGGGCAAAACACGAGCTTTCAACGGCATTTGAAACAGAAATTAATTTGCCTTATATCACGTCAGACGCTTCCGGACCTAAACATTTCTTGATAAAGATGAGTCGGGCAAAACTTGAAGAATTAGTTCATCCTTATATTGAGAGGTCAATTGAATTGACGAGCAAGGCTTTGAAAGAAGTCGGTTTAAACGCTTCGGAAATTGATGAAGTTGTTTTGGTTGGCGGACAAACAAGAATGCCGGCAATTACCGAAGCGGTAAAAAAACTTTTTAACAAGGAACCGCACAAAGGAATCAATCCGGATGAAGTGGTGGCGGCAGGCGCGGCAGTGCAGGCGGGAATTTTTCAAGGAGATGTTAAAGATATTTTGTTGCTTGATGTAACGCCGCTTTCTTTGGGTATTGAAACTTTGGGCGGAGTGTTTACGCCGATTATCGAAAAAAATACGACAATTCCCACTTCAAAATCCCAGGTTTTTTCAACAGCCGCCGATAGTCAGACTTCAGTAGAAATTCATATTTTACAGGGAGAGCGGCCAATGGCAGCGGATAATAAAACTTTGGGCAGATTTATTTTAGACAGCATTCCGCCGTCGCCGCGAGGAATTCCTCAGGTTGAGGTTATGTTTGATATTGACGCCAACGGCATTTTAAATGTTTCAGCCAAAGACAAGGCGACAAACAAAAGCCAATCAGTGCATATTGAGGCTTCAACCCAGCTTTCCAAAGATGAAGTGGAAAAATTGAAGCAGGAAGCGGTGGCGCACGCGGAGGAAGATAAAAAGAAAAAAGAATTGATTGAAGCTAAAAATTTAGCGGAACAAGCGATTTATTTGGCGGAAAAATCCACAAGAGAAGCCGGAGAAAAAATTAACGCGGAAATAAAAGACGTTATCAATAAAAAAATAGAGGAATTGAAATCAGTCAAAGATGGTGATAATATTGAAAATATAAAGGCAAAAACTTCAGAACTTTCATTGGAGCTTCAAAAAATCGGCCAATCAATGTATGGCCAAGGAGAGCAAGGCAATCAAGGGGCTCAACAATAAAGGGCTCAGCAATAAAATAGATTATGTTGAACTTAACAAAGGATATATCGGTTGAGGCGGTTGAAGTTGACAGGTCGATTTTTAAAATCGTTTCTATGGCGGTTATTGGTGCGGCAGCTTTTGCGATTTTCGGATATTTTTTAAAACTTTTTGTTATTACCGGCGGAATCAATTATCTTGTTTTTTCATCAGTTGCGCTCATTTTTTTCCTCAGTGTTTTTTTTCTTCAGGCGTTTTTTATAAAAAGCGCTTTAATGGCGAATCTCGCGATTTTATTTGAATGTTTGGTTTTGGCAAGCATTTTTTACGATAGAATCGGGTCAGAAGCGTTTTTGATTTCCGCGGGGCTGGCTTTTTTGTTTTTAGTTTGGGCAAATTATTCCGGCGGAAAAGAACTGAGAAATATGATAAAAATCAATTTTTGGAGGGTCAGTAAAATGGTTTTGCCAAAAGCTTTTGCCGCAGCGGCTTTATTTGCCAGTGTTGCGTTAATTGGATTGCCAAATAGCGAATTTTTTATCTCAAAAGAGAATTTCCAAAAAATTTTTGTTCCCAGCGCAACAATGGCAAAAAGATTTTTCCCCGATTTTGACCCAGCGTTGTCAATAAATGAAATCGCCGTAAGAATGGCGGAAAGGGAATTAGAGCAAACTTCTCAATCTCAATTTTTGCCAAAATCGACTAAAACACAATTAATTAACCAATCGGTTAATGAGTTTGAAAATAAAATTTCCGGATGGGCCGGATCTTCCATAAACACAAAAGCTAATTTAACAGAGGCGATTTACGAATTGATTAAAAATGAATATTTAAGTCTGCCGGAAAAAGACAGGCAATTGGTCTTGGTAGGCGCGATAATTTTTATTTTTTTAATGATTGAAGGGTTTTCTTTGCCAATAAGGATTGCCGTGACTTTTTTGGCTTATATAATATATGAAATATTGATTGCTTTTGGGGTTGTGGCGGTGATGTTAGAAGGAAAAAGCAGAGAGATTGTTGTGTTAAAATAATTAGTAATTATAATAAGTAGTCAAAATAGATATATTTTATGGACTATTATAGGATTCTCGGCATAAATAAGGGCGCTTCGGAAGAGGAGATAAAAAAAGCTTTCAGAAAATTGGCTCATAAATACCATCCTGATAAAAAAGGAGGAGATGAAAAAAAATTCAAAGAAATAAGCGAAGCTTATTCGATTTTGTCGGATAAAAATAAACGCGCTCAATACGATAAATTCGGGCAGGTTTTTGATGGTGCGGGGGCGACGGGAGAGGGGCAAGGATTTGGCGGATTTGGAGCCGGACCATTTGGAGCCGGCTTTGGATTTGATTTTGATCCTTCAGCATTTGGAGATGTGTCGGGATTGGGAGACATTTTTGACGCGTTTTTCGAAGGCATGGGCGTAAAACAAAAAAGGCGAACTTATGAAAGAGGCGCTGATATTGAAATTATTCAGGAAATTACTTTGGAAGAAGCGTTTCACGGGGCAGAGAGAGAATTGAGATACAATATAGGAGTTGCTTGCGATAAGTGCGGCGGCAAAGGGCATGATGTCAGTGCTGGTTTTGAAAAATGCAATATTTGCGGAGGGAGAGGGGAAATTAAAGAGACAAGGAAAACATTTTTCGGGAGTTTCGCTCAAGTGAAGTCTTGCAAGGAATGTTTTGGCACGGGCCAGATTCCAAAATCCGTTTGTAAACATTGTCATGGCGGCGGCAAAGTGGCTGGAGAGCGGAAGGTAAAAATAAAGATTTTTGCAGGAATAAGCGAAGGCCAATTAATTACCGTAAAAGGAATGGGAGAAGCGGGAGAAAGAGGAACCGAAGGCGGAGATCTTTATATCAGAATAAAAATAAAGCCGCATCATATTTTCAGGAGGCAGGGCAATGATTTGATTGTTAGAAAAGAAATCAATTTAGTTGACGTGCTTTTGGATAAAAAAATAGAAATTTCGACGATTGCCGGAAAAAAACTGGAACTTGAAATTCCGGCCGGATTTAGTTTAAAAGAAAATTTAACAGTTTCAGGAGAAGGAATGCCGATTTTCGGCAGCGCGGGCAAAGGAAATTTAATTATTGAATTAAATGTTAAGAAACCGAAACATTTGAGCGCAAAAGCTAAGAAAATTTTAGAGGATTTGGGAGGAGAAATTCAATAATAATTCAGTGGAAATTTTGTATTTATCTTGAAATAATACCCGACTTCGGGTATTATTTATTTTTATAATTTGCGCCCGTAGCTCAGTCGGTAGAGCAGCTCCCTTTTAAGGAGATGGTCGCAGGTTCGATTCCTGCCGGGCGCACATAAAAATTATTTTATTATTTCCGCAAAATATTATATAATTATTGTTGTGCCAAACTTCATAATGCAATAGTGGATTACGGATCAATTACTATACCAGTTAGGAAAAATGATTATTGGAAAGTTACAGTAGGAGAGGCATATACTACGCGAACTTTGTATTGGATACCTCTCGGCAATTAATAAATAAAAAGATTATAATTAAATAATTAAAATGAATACCTTATTTTCCGGAATTTTAATAATTTTAGCTGTTTTGATTTTATGGCTGATAATAACTTACAACAGCTTGATAAGAAAAAGAAACAGGGCAAGAGAAGCTTGGTCAGATATTGATGTTCAGCTTAAACGAAGATACGATTTAATTCCAAATTTGGTGGAAACTGTCGGGGGATATGCGGCTCATGAAAAAGAGGCGTTTGAAAAAGTGACTAATGCCAGAGCCAAAGCCTTGGGTGCGCAATCGGTTCATGACAAAGAAGAAGCGGAAAATATGCTGACAGGCGCTTTAAAAAGCATTTTTGCCATTGCGGAAGCTTATCCGCAGCTCCGGGCGGTTGAAAGTTTTGTAAAGCTTCAGGAAGAGCTGTCTGATACGGAAAATAAAATTCAGGCCGCAAGAAGATTTTATAACGGCAACGTGCTTGGTTTAAATACAAAGATAGAAACTTTTCCGACTAATTTAATTGCCGGAATATTTGGTTTTAAAAAAGAATATTTTTTTCAACTTGAAGAAGCAAGGGCAAAAGAGCCGGTGAAAGTTAAGTTTTAATATGCGTCAGAACGAACTTTTTGTAAAAACCAGACGGGAGGCGCCGAAAGACGAAGAATCAATAAACGCCCAGCTTTTGATAAGAGCTGGTTTTGTTGATAAATTAATGGCCGGAGTTTATACCTTTTTACCGCTGGGCTGGAGGGTTTTTCAAAAGATTGAAAATATTATCAGAGAAGAAATGGAAGGTTTGGGAGGGCAGGAAATTTTAATGCCTAGCCTTCAACCAAAATTAAATTGGGAGAAAACCGGTCGCTGGGATAATTATGATTCGCTGTTTAAATTCACGAGTTTTTACACAAAAACCGAATATGCCATGGGGCCGACTCATGAAGAAATTATCTCTCCATTGCTCGCTAAATTTGTCTCATCTTATAAGGATTTGCCAAAATATGTTTTCCAGATTCAGAATAAATTCCGCGATGAAGCAAGGGCGAAATCCGGGCTTTTGCGGGGGCGGGAATTCTTTATGAAGGATTTATATTCTTTTCATCGAGATGAGGCTGATATGGAAAAATATTATGAAAAGGCGAAAAAATCCTATCTAAGGATTTTTAATAAAGTGGGCATCGGAAAGTTTACTTATTTAACATATGCTTCAGGCGGCACTTTTTCCAAGTATTCCCATGAATTTCAAACAATTACTCCGGCAGGAGAAGATATGATTTATATTTGCGATAAGTGCAAAATCGCCATTAATAAAGAAATTATCAATGAACAGAATTCTTGTCCCAATTGCGGCAATAAAAATTTAAGAGAAAAAAAAGCAATTGAGGTTGGAAATATTTTTAAATTAAAAACAAAATATTCCGCGCCGTTTGATTTGAAATATAAGGATGAGGCGGGAATTGAAAAAGAGGTAATAATGGGTTGTTACGGAATGGGATTAAACCGGCTGATGGGGGCGATTGTGGAAATTTTTCATGATGAAAAAGGCATTGTTTGGCCGGAAAGCGTAGCGCCTTATAAGGTACATTTATTAAGTTTGGGCGGAAAGGGAAATATTAAAAAATTTGCCGATAAAATTTATAAGAATTTGCAAAAATCAGGAACCGAGGTATTATATGACAATCGGGAAGCGAGTATCGGAGAGAAATTCAATGACGCTGATTTGATTGGTTTGCCCCATAGGCTTGTCGTGAGTGAAAAGACGGGGAATAAAATTGAGGTGAAGAAGAGAGTTGAGGAAAAAACTAGATTAGTGAACGAGAAAGAATTGTTAAAAATAATATAATTATAATATTTAATGATTTTAAATTATTTTTCCAAAGATATAGGA
>Ga0155760_115_pt1 | contig 22839 bp, 28 predicted proteins | sample RifCSPlowO2_01_FD_107414 | JGI IMG/M metagenome (GOLD analysis project Ga0155760, IMG submission 107414) | Candidatus Wolfebacteria bacterium RIFCSPLOWO2_01_FULL_38_11
CGCTTAGCGGGCGAGCCAATGACTTCATTTCCCAACTGGCGGAGGCGGAAGGATTCGAACCTTCGAGGGGATTGCTCCCCTAACTTCTTAGCAGGAAGCTGCTTTCGGCCGCTCAGCCACGCCTCCACAACCATATTATCTTAAACCATATTTTCCTGATTGACAATATAAATAATTTATTGATTTTTAAAGACTTTTCTGATAGATTTAACTTTCATGCAAGAAAATCATTTGAAAAATTTAATACTCCGCCCGCCCATTGTTGTTGTAATGGGCCATGTTGACCACGGCAAATCCAGCTTGCTTGATTTTATTCGCAAAACCAACATTGTTGCCAAAGAAGCCGGCGGAATAACCCAATCAATCGGCGCTTATGAAATAATCCATAATAATAAGCGGATAACTTTTATTGATACGCCGGGCCATGAGGCTTTTTCCAAAATGCGCAGCCGCGGCGCCACAATTGCTGATTTGGCAATTTTAGTCGTAGCCGCCGATGATGGAGTTAAGCCTCAAACCAAAGAATCGATTGAAATTTTAAATTCAACAAAAACGCCTTTTGTTATCGCTATTAATAAAATCGATAAAAATAACGCGGATGTTGAAAAAACAAAAAATGATTTAATGGCTAATAATGTTTTTCTTGAAAGCTATGGCGGCAATATCAGCTGGCAGGGAATTTCCGCCAAAACCGGCCAAGGCATTAATGAACTTCTGGATTTAATTCTCCTCGCCGCTGAAATGGAAAATTTAACTTATGACCCCAACGCTGATACTTCTGGTTTTATTATTGAAACCGAAGCTGACAGCCGTCGAGGCGTCATTGCCACAGCAATTGTAAAAAATGGCACGCTAAAAACCAACGATAAAATAGCCACAGCAACCGCCTTTGGAAAGATAAAAATTTTAGAGGATTTCTTGGGGGAAAAAGCCGAAACTCTCTCCCCTTCCTCGCCTGCTTTAATTTTAGGATTTGAAACTCTGCCTCAAACCGGAGAAGAATTTTTAGCTGGTGAAAATGCCGAAACAATTTATAAAAAACCACTTAAAATTAAACCACGGGAAAAAAATGAAGAGTTAAAAAAAGACCAAACAACTCTTAATCTTATCCTTAAAGCCGATGTCAGCGGTTCCCTAGAGCCCCTTTCGGAAATAATTAAAAATCTTAATCAGGAAAAAGTAAAAATAAATATTATCAGTGAATCAATCGGTGAAATTACTGACGGCGACATTAAAAACGCCTCATCCAGCAATGCCATTATCATTGGTTTTAGAGTAAAAACCAACAAAATCGCCGAAAATTTGGCAAAGGCCCAAAATATTAAAATTATCTCTTCGGAAATTATTTATGAGCTTATTGATGCTGTCCAAAATGAAATCAAATTAAGGGAAAAACCATTGCCTCTTGGAGAAATTGAAATCCTTAAATTTTTCAGTCAAAAAGGAAAAGAACAGCTCATTGGCGGAAAAGTTTTAAGCGGCTCGCTTAAAAACAATATCCGTATAAAAATTATCAGAAACAATGAAGAAATCGGAATGGGAAAAATTACCAGCCTTCGCCAGCAAAAGCAGACTGCTAATGAAGTAAAAGCAAGCGAAGAATGCGGATTGATATTCGAATCTGACATCTCCATTTCCGCCGGAGACCACTTGCTCTGGCAATAAAAAATATTTATAATTTTTTAAGATTATCTCTAAATTTTATGGCCAGATGGCGAAGAGGTAACGCGGCGGTCTGCAAAACCGCTATGCGAGGGTTCGAATCCCTCTCTGGCCTCACCAAGAGACGCTGGGCGATTCCGCCCAGGTCCCCCAAGCTCGGGTGGCGGAACGGTTTACGCAGAGGACTTAAAATCCTTGCCCTTAATTGGGTTGTGGGTTCGAATCCCACCCCGAGCACAAACCAAAAAACAATCCGTCAACTGGAGGATTGTTTTTTTTGTAAAACCACGGTTGAGCCGTATTTTATCTATATTCTATATGGTTAATTTAAAATACGGCTCAATCGTTATTTATTTAATTTCATACCTCAAAATCACATTAACGGTTATTTCCTGCGAACCCGGCTCAATTGTGGGCGAAGGTAAAGATTCTACTCCGGCTACCGATGGAACAGCTTTTAAGTAATCATAGCCATAAATTGGCGTCACGCCTCCTTCATCAATTGAAAGAAGTTTTCCGACTCCAAAATCCCCTGCCTCGGCAATTGACTCGGCCTTTTCTTTGGCTTTTCTAATCGCTTCTTCTCTGGCTTGATTTTGATAAACCGTTAAATCATCAATTGCAAAAGAAAGTTGAGAAACATTATTGGCTCCTTTTTCCACCACTCCGGCCAAAACTTCTCCAATTTTTCCAAAATCCCTGATTTTCACCAAAACAGTCTGACTTATCATATATCCGACAATTTCCGCGGGCGGGCAAGGTCTTGGACTGCCTCCCAGCGGTTGAGGAGGACAGCTGAAATACTGGTATCTTGGCTCAAGATTATAATTTTGCGTTTTAATGTCTTTTGCCTCAACGCCTTTTGATTTTACAAAATCAATTATGTTATTCACCTTTCCCGTATTTTCTTTTTGAATTTTAGCGATGTCTTTTCCTCCTTCCGTAATCACACTAAAAGTAAACTGCGCCACATCGGGAATAGCTGTAATTTTTCCCTCGCCGCTTGCCGAAAAACTTCGAAAAGACGATGGCTGAATTGACCTTGAATAAGCGCCGGCATAAATCCAAACCGAATAAACAAAACCAAGCATGGCAATAATAATTGCAATATTTAAATATTTTTTTGTATTTTCATTATTCATAATTATTATTAAATTCCATTAAATCATTTTTCGGCTTTTATTATTTTTCGAAATTTATTTATTGTTAAAGATTTTTCCTTTGAAAATTCCCCTATTTTTGTCCTCTCTAATCCGGCCAAATATCCGCCCACTTTTAATTCTTTCCCCATATCTCTTGCCAATGCTCTAATATAGACGCCCGAACCGGTAATAACTTTCAGCCACAGATAAGGCCACTTATATTTTATAATTTTAATGCTCTTAACGCAAACTTTTCTTGCTGGCAATTTAATTTTTTTTCCTTGCCTTGCCAATTTATAAGCTTCTTTTCCTTTTATTTTTATCGCGCTGTAAATAGGCGGTTTTTGCATAATTTCACCCTCGAACCTTCCGATAATATTGCGGATTTCATTAATTGCCGGTTTTCTATCAACTTTAATTTCCGTTTTTACCCCTTCTTCATCATCGGTTTCGCTATAAAATCCAAATTTTATTTTTGCCAGATATTCTTTTTTTTCCATGACAATTTTCCCAAGTTCTTTAGTAGCTTTTCCAATTCCAACTACAAGCACTCCTTTTGCCAATGGATCCAAAGTGCCGGCGTGTCCTATTTTTCTAATTCCAGTTATTTTTCGCAATTTTTCCAAAACATCGTTGGAAGTCAGCCCTTTCGGCTTATATATGGCAAAAATTTTATTTTTCATTTTTATCAAATTCATTATAAGCTCTTAATAACCACCGCAAATTCCCCTAAAATTTTATCTTTTTTTAATTGTTCCAGACATTCTTTGGCCGTGCCGCGATAAATAGTTTCAAACTGCTTAGTCAACTCTCTGGCTACCATAATTTTACGTTCGCCGATAACTCTTGAAAGCTCCGTAAGCGTTTTTTCAATGCGGTATTTTGATTCGTAAAAAACAACTGTTTCTTCCGTTTTGGCGATATTTTCAAAAAAAGTTTTCCGGCCTTTTTTATGGGGCGGAAATCCCAAAAAACAAAATTTATCTGCCGGAAAGCCTGCGACAGATAAAGCCGCAATCGCCGCGTTAGGCCCGGGAATTGGAACAATATTTATGTCATTGCCGAGTTTTTCCCTAATCGCTTGAATTAAAATTCCTCCCGGGTCGGAAATCCCCGGCGTTCCCGCGTCAGAAACCAAAGCAATATTCTTTCCGTTGGAAAATTCATTGATAATCTGTTCTATTTTTGTTAATTTGCTGTGCTGATGATATGACCAAAGCGGCTTTTTAATTTCATATTTTAAAAGTAATTTCTGTGTTACTCTCGTATCTTCCGCCAAAATCAAATCAACATTTTTCAAAACTTCTAGCGCCCGAAGTGTAATATCCTTTAAATTTCCAATCGGCGTTGCCACAATAAATAAAGTCCCCATAAATTATATTTCTAAATTTTTATTACAAACTCTCAATTAATAAAACAATATAATAAAATCAAACCTGTAACAAAATACCAACGATCGCTCACAATTTGTTACACTATCAAATTTTTAATTTTCGCTATTAATTACTCAATTTCCACTTCTTTCGCCGCCTCCCGATATTTGCAAAAATCGCAATCATTTCCTGATTCCGGCAAATCATCTGCTTCTAAGCATTCTCGAGCGGCTAAAATTGTGCCTTCTACCCAAGAATCATCGCCTTTATAAGGAATAAGTTTAATATAAAATTCAAGTTTCGCGTCAAAAGCTTCCTTATCCGCAATGCCGTTGCAGTAAACAAAATAACCGACTGATGAAACTTTAAAATCATTTTTTCTGAAAAGCCATTGATAAATTTCCATCTGCCTCTTGTATCCAATCTGCCAATCAGCGTCAATGGAAACTTCTTCTCCTTTGGAAGTGCTTTTATAATCAACAATAATCAATTCTCCTTTTGGATTAATCCAAACATCATCAACTCCGCCGGTAATGATGAAATTAGTTTTTTCATCAAAATATGAAATTCCGCCGCCAAGCGAATCTCTCCATTGCTCGATTTTTTCATGAGCCATAGGAATTGCGTCAACTCCATAAGTTTTCATCAAAGGATGAGCTGTTTTATTAGCCCGATGAATATCAAATTCTTTTTTCAGCAATCGATCAACCGCCGCATTAAGAGAAAAAGGAAATCCCGGCGGCTGAGCAACTCCCAACCGCCTGTCCAAATAAAAGCACCTTGGACAATTTAAAAATAAATCAATTTTAGACCGGCTTATTTTATACGGCTCTTTGGAATTCGGGTCAAAAAGATTTCTGCTTCTTTTTGGATTGTAAAATTTTGACATATTATTTGAAATAAATTGGCACTATTAATTAATCATTTAATTATACCCTAATAAATCGCTATAAAAAATCTAATCTATCTCAATTATTTTTTGTTTGTTGGTTTCTCCGCCAATTATCTTTATCCTCGCTTTTGCTATTTTAAAATATTCCGCCAGTAATTTAATAATTGCCGAATTAGCCCCGCCGTCAATCGGCAGTTCCTTTACTTGTACGATAAAAGTATTGTCGCTTAATTTTTCAATTCCTTCTTTTCTCGTGTTTATTTTCGCTTTTACAAAAATTTTCATTGATTAATTATAACAAAAATCCGCTAAAAAAGGCGGATTTTATGATTATTCCTCGGAAAATAATACTGCAATTACTTCTTGATTTGTCTCCATAGCCATACTGCCGCAAAAATACCCACCACCAACCAAACAATTGAGGAAAGCCAGCCAAAAAAATTGAAAGAACCAAACCCGCCGCCAAATCCCATCATATTCATCATTCCACTGCCAAATCCGTAGTCCAAATCATCCGTGCAGGCTCCAACTGCCAAAGGCAGGAAAGAAGCCGTAAAAATCACAAAAATAAAAATTATTTTTTTCATAGATCATTTTAAAATTAATTAATCGCCCTTTTAAACATTATAACATATAAACCTTTTGCATAATAATTTTTCGTAGCGCGGAATATCTTATTTTTTGTCCTGCCGTTTTATTTTTTTTCTGTCGCCTTCCTTCAAAATTGATTTTCTAATGCGGATATTTTTTGGCGTTGCCTCCACAAGTTCATCCTCTCCGATATAATCCAAGGCATTTTCCAAAGTCATCTGCAAAGGCACTTCCAACTGCTCCTGCACTCCAAAATTCTTTGTCCGGAAATTGGTTAATTCTTTTGTTTTGCAAATATTAACCATCAAATCTTCGGCCTTGGCGTTTTGCCCGACCACCATTCCCTTATAAACATCGATCCCCGGCCCGATAAAAAGCTGGCCTCTGCTTTGCGCGTTTATCAAACCATAGCTGTTTGACAAGCCGCTCTCCGAAGCAATCAAAGAGCCGTGTGAAATTGAAGAAAATTCTCCTTTATACTCTTCATATCCCAAAAATATGCTGTTCATAATTCCTAATCCCTTGGTGCTCATCAAAAATTCGTTTCTAATGCCGATTAAACCTCTTGTTGGAATAACAAAATCCATATAAGCCTCTTCCCGGTCAACTTTCATATCCTTCATCTGTCCTAAGCGCTTTCCCATCATCTCAATAACTGTTCCGGAAAATTTTTCCGGCACTTCAATTGAAACAAGCTCCATCGGCTCTTTTAACTTTCCCTCAACCTCCTTAAAAATCACCTGCGGTTTTGAAACCTCCACTTCATATCCTTCTCTTCTCATTTTTTCAATTAAAATTGCCAAATGAAGTTCGCCTCGCCCTGCCACAACCCAGCGGTCAGCTGATTCCGTGGGAGTTACTTTTAAAGCCACATCGGTCTCCAGCTCATGTTCCAATCTTTCTTTTAAATTCCTTGAAGTGCTGTATTCTCCCTCTCTTCCGGTAAATGGAGATGTGTTGACTCCGAAAGTCATCTTGATTGTCGGCTCATCAATGGCAATTGTCGGCAATGCTTCTGGATTATCTTTATCCGAAATTGTCTCGCCAATAGAAATATCGGATATTCCGGCAACCGCCACAATATCTCCGGCAAAAGCTTCATCAACATCAATGCGATTCAATCCGTTAAAACCCATTACTGAAGTCAATTGCAATTTTTTAATAATCCCCTCGCGATTAATATGGCTCACCATCATGCCCTTTTTCAAAACTCCGGAATAAATCCTGCCAACAGCGATTTTCCCCTTATAATTATCGTAAGCCAAATTTACCGTTAAAAATTGCAGCGGCTTATTTTCTTCAATCTTCGGTTCTGGCAAGTATTCGATAATTTTTCCGAAAAGCGGTTCAATATTTTTCATTTTTGCCAAATCAGTATCCAAACCGGCTTTGCCCGCCACTGCCGACGCGTAAATAATGGGAAAATTTATCTGTTCGTCATTGGCGCCTAATTCGATAAACAAATCAAAAGTCTGGTTTAATGCCCATTGCGGCCGCGCGTCCGTCTTATCAATTTTATTAATGACTAAAATAATTTTATGGCCTGCTTGAATCGCTTTTCTTAAAACAAATTTCGTCTGCGGCATTGGCCCTTCTTTTGCGTCAACCAAAAGTAAAACTCCGTCAACCATTCTCATAATCCGCTCCACTTCTCCTCCAAAATCAGCGTGTCCCGGCGTATCAACGATATTTATTTTAAAATCCCCGTGTTTAATCGCCGCATTTTTCGAGAAAATAGTAATCCCGCGCTCTTTTTCAAGCTCGTTAGAATCCATAATTAAATTGTTTACCTCGTCGGATTTTAATTTAAAATTGTCCGACTGCTTAAGTAGCGCGTCAACCAACGTGGTTTTCCCGTGATCTACGTGCGCAATGATGGCAATATTTCTAATCTGCATATTTTACTTTATCAACGCCTGCCCCGTAATGAACGCGAAGCGTTCTACTACTGGGGTGGGTAATAATCGCGATGTTTCTTAATTTCATAAATAATAAAAAACAGAAACTATTTTAGAATTAAATTGGAGAATTGTCAAAAAAAAGCCCTGTTTATCGGAAAACAGGGCTCGCAAAATTAAATCTGCATCAAAAAGATCAAGAGAGACGAGGAGTAATTGGCATGAGAATTTCGAAACTCGTTATGCCTTTTGCTTCTTCTATCTTCTCATTAATCTCTATTGTGCCTTTATGCAGTTTCAGAATTGTTTCAGCATTATGCAGTCCCAATCCAGTACTGCCTTTACCGCTTACAAATGGAGTAAAAATACTGCCTTTAATTTCCGGATCTATTCTTCCGCCGTCATTGGAAACAGAGATACGGACTGATCCCGACTTCGGCTTTAAACTGCCGGAAATCACAATGGTTTTTGGTCTGGGCGAAGATTCTAAAGCATTAAAAACAATGTCGTTTAAAACATCTGAAAGAAGCTCGGGATCAAAATAAATCCCGATTTTCTCCAGCCGCTTATCGCCCTTAAATCTTATAGAACAACCCTCAGAAACGACATTTGAAGACAAAAGCTCTGCCCGATCTTTCAAAAACTGATTAAGCAGAATTTTTTTGTGATCTATTTTTTTTAGCTTTAAAAAATTAAGCACATCCCTCATATTCTTTTCAATCTGGCTTATTGAAGAAGCAATCGTTGCAAAATATTGCTTCCCCTTATCATCAAACAGTTCTGATTTCATAAGGAATTTAGCAAGCCCGCCAATTTCCATCAGCTTATTTCCGGCCATATGGGTAAATGTCACAAAATTTTTTCCCAGAATTATCAGTTGCTGCATTCTTAGAAGATTTTCCTCCTCTTTTTTTCTTTTACGCGCCGCCGAGAGGGCCTTAACACTGAAAGATGCAAAGTTTTTTGTTTTCAGAAATACCCCTTCTTGAATTTTTTTTCCATCGGTAAAATCAAGGGCTAAAATGCCAATATCTTCATCGCGGGTAAAAAACGGAAGAAATAAAATTTCCGAAACTTTATATTTCCCTAAAATATCCCGCATGTAGAAAACTTTTAAGTCATTTAGCGGCCGTTCTACAACTGTTGGCATTCTGTTGGATAAAATTTCCATTAAAAACTTCTTACCCTTATGATCGGTGATTTTTTCACCAAGGCCATGTCCGTCTTCGGGAACGCCGGCTTCTATTAAAAGATCATTTTTGATTTTTCCGATAAAACAGGCGCGATCAGCCCCGAAAACAGCAATTCCTTCTTCCACTATGGCTTTTTTAACTTCACCATCTGAACTGCATTCAATCAATCTTTTCGCGAACTTCAATATATTATCCACTTATTCCTCCCTTATTTTGTTTTTAAGTTGATTTCTTAAAAAACTATAAACCAAAACCAGCACTTTGGCAAATCAATAAATATTCCCCGCCGGCGTAATTGTAATCGTACTAGTGGCTATTTGCGAAGAAAATATCACGGTCGAAGTCGCGGAAATCATTCCGTTAATTTTATTAAAAATAATTGTTGAAGAAGTTATTGGCTCAATAAATGAAATAGTTTTAGGAAAATAAGTGGCGGAAAAAATTGTCGTTGACGCGCTGCTATAATCGGCCGGCGTTGAAAATATTTCATAATAATCATCCTCGCTGTTGATAAAATGTATTCCCCATTTTAATCCTTCTTCTCCGGTCATTGATTTTGACCTTGCTTGCTTTAAATTCGCAATCATCGCTTTTTTAACCAAATCCATTTCGGAATTTATCGCGTAATTTTTGTAAAACCCCACAGAAATCGCTGAAAGAATCGCCAAAATCGCAAAAACTATTAAAATTTCCAAAAGTGTAAAACCTTTCATAATATTTACTAGCTTGTTAGCTATCAAGCTATCAAGTTAGATAAATTTCCCCACTAATTGATATATCGGCAAAAGAATGGAAAGGGCAATTGCGCCGACTACTAATCCCATAATTAAAAGAAGGATTGGCTCAAGGAAAGTGGTTAAATCTTTGATATTATTATCAACCTCTTCCTCGTAGAAATCGGAAAATGTTTTTAACACTTCTTCCAAAGTGCCTGTTCGCTCGCCCACCGCAATCATATTGATTAAAAGATTGGGGAATAAATCAGTATAATTTCTAAAAGATTTAGAAATCGGCACTCCTCTTTTAATTGACTCCACTGATTCCAAAATCGCCCTCTTATAAAAATCATTGCCTACTGCCTCAATTGAAAGAGTCAGCCCCTCGATTGCCGTCAGTCCGCTCGCCAAAAGGCTGCTTAAAGTCCGGGTAAATCTTACCAAAGCCACTTTTTTTACCAATTCCTTAACCACTGGAATCTTTAAAAGAATTAATATAAAAGTTCTCCTGCCCCAATCCGTTCTTTTAAAATAAAAAATAAGTCCGACGATTCCTGCAATCATAGCTAAATCGAAAATCGGATGGCTAACCAAAAAATTGCTTATGCCCAACAAAATTTTAGTAATTAAAGGGAGTTCCATTTTCGCTGATTTAAAAGATTTTGTCAGCCGCGGCAAAACAAAAAATAAAAGCAAAGCAATCACTCCAATACTGGCAATAAGCAAAATTAAAGGATACGCCAACGCGGATTTTATTTTTCGGTTTAAATTATGCTCTTTTATCAAATAACGGCTTAATTCTTCCAAAGTAGCGTCAAGTCGGCCCGAGGCCTCACCTGCCCGAATCAAGCCGAAAAAAACCGGCGGAAAATATTTTTTATAATATGAAAAAGTTGCCGAAAGCGGCTGTCCTCGCTGAAGATTGAATTTCGCCTGTCCCAAAATCGCTTTCATTAAATTTTTACTGGCATCCATTATTAAAATATCCAGCGATTCAATGATATTTAATCCCGCCTTGATAGTGGCGGCCAGATTGCGGACCAATAAAATCCTGTCCGTCGGGCTGACTGTTTCAAAAAACGCGAATGAAAAAGAAAGTTTTTTTATTTTCCCCTCTCCTTCTTTTTCCACTAAAATCGGGATTAATTCCTTCTTTTCCAGATATTCAAAAACATCCTCCTGTTTTTGGGCGTCAAATTTTCCTTTTACGATTAATCCTGCTTTATCAGAAGCTTCGTATATAAATGTTGCCATGTTTTTTATTTTATTAGCTTGTTAGCTATCAAGCTATCCGGCTATCAAGCTAGTTGAGCTGTCAAACTATCAAGCTAGTTAAGCTATCAAGCTTGTTACTCTTTTATAACTCTTAACACTTCTTCAATTGTGGTAATTCCTTTTTCCACTTTTTCCAATCCGTCTTCAAACATTGTTTTCATCCCATCTTCAATGGCTTGTTTTTTTATTTCTGAAACCGGTGTCAATTTTAAAAGCAATGCTTTTATTCCATCGCTCACTCGAAAAACTTCAAAAATTCCAATTTGTCCGTGGAATCCGGAGCTTCCGCAAATTTTGCATCCTTTGCCCCGAAACAATCTTTGGGGAATATCTTTTGGCTTAATTTCAATTTCCGGATGCAAAGCCAATTGCGCCATTATCAGCTTTTTAAGTTCCGAAGTAACTGGATAGGACTCAATACAGGAAGAACAAATTTTTCTCACCAAACGCTGAGCAATTACCAAATTAACAGTAGAAGCCAATAAAAACGGAGCCGCTCCCATATCAATAAATCTCGGCAAAGCGCTCGGCGCGTCGTTGGTATGCAAAGAAGAAAGCACTAAATGTCCGGTCAGAGCCGAATGAATTGCAATATCAACTGTTTCATTGTCGCGAATCTCTCCCACCATAATAATATCGGGATTTTGCCGCAGAATGCTCCTTAACCCGTTGGCAAAAGTAATTCCTGTTTTTAAATTGACTTGAGTTTGGTTAATCCGAACAACTTCATATTCAATCGGGTCCTCAATCGTCACAATATTAACTTTTGAAGTGTTTAAAATATTTAAAATCGCGTATAAAGTTGTTGTTTTGCCGTGTCCCGTTGGTCCGGTTACCAAAACCATTCCATGGGTTTTTTTAATTTCATCCTGGATTATCTCAATTGCCTCATTGGAAAGCCCGAGTTCGCCCAAGGTCAAAGGCCGCGCCGCGCTTTTTAAAAGCCTCATTTCCACTTTTTCTCCGTGAAAAACCGGCATCACATTAACTCTGATATCAATGCTCGAGTCCTCTAAATTAAATTTAAATCGTCCGTCTTGCGGCACTCTGTGCTCGTCAATCAATAAATTAGCCAGAACTTTTACTCTGGCGACTAAAATCGGAGCGATTGCGATCGGAAGACCAAGAATTTCCTGCATAATGCCGTCTATCCGAAATCTCACTAAAACATCTTTCAAAAGCGGTTCAAAATGAATATCTGAAGCTCCTAAAGTGGCCGCGTGTTCCATAATGCTGTCAAGAATCGTAATTATCGGCACTGATTCCGCCATTTTCACCAAATCCGGTTCTCCCAAAACCGAAAAAGATTTTTCAATATTTTCTGAAATCACTTTATTGAATTCCTCACCGATTTTTTTCTTATATTGTCGTAGGCCGTATTTCAAACTGGAAAAAGTGGTAAAATACGGCTCAACCCAAACATTTAATTTAGCTCTTAAAAATTCGATTACTTCATAATCCAAAGGATCAATCATCGCCACTTTGGCCAAATTTTCTTCTTTGCTGTATTCAAAAAGAACCAAGTTTTTTGATTTGGCGTAAGATTCGGGAATCAATTCCAAAATTTCCTGAGAAATCACAACCTTTTTCAAGTCAACGATTTTAGCGTCAAAATAAGGCGTTAAAAGTTCTACCAAATAATCTTCTGAAATAATTCCCTGTCCAATCAAAACATTGGGAATCGAATGATTTAATCTCAAAGATTCTTCCTTGGCGGATTCAAAAGTTTTCTCGTCAACCAATCCTGATTTTTCCAAGATTAACTTTAATTTTTCCTCAGTAATGTGCATCTATAATAATTATATCAAATTTTCTAAATTCTTAATACTCCCAAACTAAAGATATCAATTAATTTATTCCCAAAAATCAACACCAGTAAAGTCGACAAAATAAAAGGCCAGCCAAGCGTTGTGTAAAATTCTTTCCAAAAAATCCGCCTGAAAATGGAAATCAAAACAACTGAAACAAAAACAATTGGAAGAAAAACTACAAAATTTGGCCAGCCGGAAATTAAAGCCGCCAAAAATCCCAATTCTATTTCGCCTTCCTCAAAAAACCTTTCTTTATATTTCTTTAAAAATTTTAAAAATAAATAAAAACCAAAAGCCACGGCAATGGAAATAAAAATATTCATCCAAAACCGTCCGTAAGTATAAAAAAGAAAATAGCCGTGTTTTTGGCAATCAACAAATTTACAAAAAAATTTAAAAATTCCGGATATTGGAATTGCCGAGAAATCAACTGATAAATTTAAAAGAACTTGAGTCAGCTTATTTTGAGACCAAATATAATATTGGCTTATTGTTAAAATTGCGGCGTAAAAAACATAAAAACCAATTGAAATAATAACCAGTAATTTTTCTTTTAAAGCAGAAAAATAATATAAAAAAACAGTTGTAATAAAAATAACTCCAAAAAATACTTTTGGCAGCCAAGTTAAAATCGCGTCCAATAATTCATAACTCATAACTTTAAATAATTATAACAAAAAAATCGCGATTTAAAAATCGCGATTTTTGAAATTGATAAACGAATGAAGTTTTAAAAACCGCTGCCGCTGCCGATAAGTTTCAAGTTATTGCCAATTTCATAATATAGAGCATTATCACCTCCGTCTTTTGTCCGTTTGTCGTCAATAGAAGTAAATTCATCGCTTTCCAATTGGGCGTTAAGTTCAAAGACATAAGAAGGTTTTCCGCCGGACGCTTTTTGTTGGCAAGTATACCGATATACTAAATCAGTGGAAGTAGGTGCTGTAGCTGTCCCGATGGTATTTGTTGGATCAAGCGGAAGATTTGATATTGGAGAACCGCCAATTAAAGCATTAAGATTAACTGGCACCCAGCCAGTACCGCCAGTATCAGCGGCTCCGGTTGTTCCTACATAACGGCAAAAATCAGTAGCGCTAAAAGTAGCGCCGCTATTTATATCTGCTCCTTCTGACACATTAAATGCGCAAACAGCATCGGCAATTTCCGCGCTATAATTGATCAAAGCAGCAGTATTGGCGGTGCCTGATTGATTAGTAAGACAACCTGCTATTGCCGCATCCAAATCAGGAGTAGAACTGGCTGTTAAATAAAGCCCCACCGCGGTCTTTAAAGTATTTAAATCAGACATTCTTTGGACATCGCGGCTCTTTTTAAGAGTTTCTGCCGGATTCAACACAAAGATAATAACCACCGACAAAATCGCGATAATGGCGATAACTATTAAAAGTTCGAGCAATGTGAATCCTTTCTTATTTTTCTGGTTTAAATTTATCATATTTTTATTTTTATATTGATGACCGTTTACTTTATTTTAAAACATAATTATATAAAAACAAATAGCGGGCTGTGGATAACTGCCATTGTTGTTTGCTTAGAGAAAGCCCTTTATTTTATCAATGATTTCCTGTACCGAAACATCGGCTTTAATAAAATAATCTTTGGCTCCAAGTTTCATCGCCCTTTCAATATCTGTCTTCTGCCCCAAATTGGACAAAACTAAAACTGTTATTTTTTTTAGTGACGGATTTTTTTCCATTTCTTCCAAAACCCAGAATCCATCATGTTTTGGTATCATTAAATCAAGCAAAATCAAGTCCGGTTTTTCAGAGACGATTTTTTTAAAACCTTCGTCTCCGTCGGCGGCCAAAATAGTTTCAATTTTCTCTTGCTTTAATTTAATATCGTAAACTCTTGAAATCTGTTCATCGTCTTCAATTATTAAAACTTTCTTTGCCATTTTTATTTTTTCAACAAAACTTTTTTTATCTCCTCAATTAAACTATTAACGTCTGTATCGGCTTTTACCACATAACCTTCAATTCCCTGGCTCAAGGCCCAAGTAACGCTTTCCGAATGATTTAAATTTGAAAATACAAGAATTTTAATATTCTTTAAATTATCATTTGTCTTCATTTCCCGAATTATTTCAAATCCGTTTTTCTTCGGCAATAAAATATCCAAAAGCACCAAATCATAATTATTTTCCTTTATTTTCTCCATCGCCTCTTCTCCGTCAAAAGCGTTTTCCACCAAAAAGCCCTGCTCTTTCAATTTCAGTCCGATTGCTTCTAATGTCGGCATATCGTCTTCAACTACCAGAATTTTTTTAGTCGATTTTCCGATCATAATTAATCATACTTTAGCCGCGACCCTTGAAACTATGTCGTCTAAACGATATTCGTTTTTCACGAAATAATCAATAACTCCTATTTTTTTCGCTCGTTTTTGTATCTCATCTCCTCCGGAAACAGAAACAATCGCCACTTTTTTGTCTTTTAACTCGGAATCAGATTGAGCCCTCAGCCATTTTAAAAAATCCAATCCGTGCATTTTGGGCAAAACCAAATCAAGCCAAATAAAATCGATTTTATCTTTTCCTTCTTCTAATATTTTAGTTGCCTCTTCTCCATCAAAAACAGAAATGGTTTTATACCCCAATTTTTTAAATTTCAAAGCCACCGCGTTATTTAAGGATTTTTCGTCTTCAACTATTAAAATTGTTTTCATGTGTTTTTAGCTTATTAGCTATCAAGCTATCCAGCTATCCAGCTATCAAGCTATCCAGCTAATTAAGCTATCGGTGTCGTAAACCAAAACATTGTTCCTTTTTTCTCTTCAATTCCTTTTTTATTAATCCAGCCAATCGGCGATTCAAATCCAACTTTTCCGCCCAATCTTTCAAGCAGGGCTTTTACCAAAGTAAGCCCCAATCCCGTGCCATTTGGAATTTTTGCAACAGCATTATTTGCCCTGAAAAACTTGTTAAAAATCATGCTTTTTTGGTCATCGGGAACCCCAATTCCATCATCCCTTATTGACCAAACAATGTTATTATCTTCTTTTCTGATGGTGATTTCTATTTGTCCCCGGTCATCAGTATAATTGATGGAATTGGAAAGTAAATTGGTAAAAATCTGGTTTAAAATAGAGGCGTCAACATTGATTTTTTTAGGCAAATTTTTGTCAAATAAAACATTAACTTTTATTTTTTTATATTTAATAAGGGGCTTCAAACCCTTAATTATATCTTTGACAAAAAATTCCAAGTTTGTTTCAGCCAGTTTCATCTCCATCTTCTTGCCCTCTAATCTGGAAATTGCCAAGAGCAAATTTACCGTTTCATTTAATTTTAAAGCAGCGCTATAAATCTGATTGGTGAATTCATTTTGATTTTTATTCAATTTTCCGCCGTCCCCGTTAATGAGCATTTCCGCATACCAGCGAATAGAAGTCAAAGGAGTTCTTAATTGGTGGGAAGCAACTGAAATAAAATTATTCCTCGAATCGCTTAAAGCTTTTTCCTCGGTAATATCCTGAAAAACAACAACCGCTCCGATCAGTCCTCTGCCCCATAAAGGCGCTGTTGTTAAAATTATTGGGAATTTTTTTTTAGAAATGGTTTGATAATAAAAATTATCCTCTAAAATCACTTTCACCGGTTCTCCTGTTTTAAACATTATTTCAACGGGCCGCTCTTTGTCCGGTAAAATTTCTTCCCCTCGATACATCTTTATGATATCTTTGGCGTTCTGTCCCATTGCTTCCTCAAAAGAAACTCCTAAAAGTTCTTTAGCTCTTTCATTCATTAAAGCAATTTTGTAATCGCGGTCAATAACAATTAATCCTTCACCAATCGAAGAAATAATGGCTTGATCCCGGTCGCGCTCTTCTTTTAAAGATTTTTCCAATTCTCTCACATCTTCCAGAATATTAAGCATTGCTAATTCGCTATTTTTTAAATATTTAATTTTCCTGCTCAATTCCTGATTTTGCCGATCAACATTCCCAAAAGGCGTATCCAAATTTCCGCCGCCCTCATCGCTCAATTCATTTTGATTATAAAAAGGATTTTTATTCATAATTTAATTATTTAGGCGAATTTTTGCTTAATTTTTCAATTTCTTTTTTCAATTCTACCATTTTTAATTCTCGGCCAACCGTCAATTCCTTAAATTTCTCCAATTCCGCTATTTTCTCGCTTAATTCAGTTGTCCGGCTCTCAACTATTTTTTCCAAATCATTTTTTAATTTCTTTAATTCCCCCGTTCTTTCTTCCACTTTATTTTCAAGGTCAAGATTCATCTCTTCCGTCCGCTCTTTCGATTTTTTTAATTCTTGTTCAGATTTTTCAACGCTATCCAGCATAGTGTTAAAAGCCGTTCCCAAATAACCAATTTCATCTTTTGACTTTGTTTCGATTCTTTGAGAAAAATCGCCGCTTTTTATTTTTTCTATACTTGCCTTAATTATTAATAAGCCGGCCAAAAACCAATTGCTCAGTAAAATAATACCAATGATAATTAAGCCGAAAATTGCAATTCCTCCGAGAATAATTGTATTTCGAATTTCCCTAATCGGCTTTAAAACTTCCTCTAATTTTGCTTCCACAATCAAAACCGCGTTATCTCTCTTTAAACACATTGAAGCTCCTAAAACTTTCTCTCCTTGATAATTTAAATATTCGCCTTTAAATTCTTTGTTTTCTTCAAGGCAAGTCCTTATTGGCGAAGTGTCTATAAAAAGATTCAAAACAGCTCCTTCGATAAAGCGCGACGGAGTAATCATTGTTTTTTGATTATTAACCGCATAAATCTCGCCGGTTTTATATTGTTCAAAAAATATCTGCCCGGTAAGCGCGCCCTCTTCTTTCTGAAATTTACCGGTTAACGTGTCATTAAGCCTTTCTGTTTCGGTAAAATGAAGAAGCATTACCGCATCCAAAGGCAAAAGATTTCCAGAATCATCTTCTCTGGTTGAAAAAATCCGGCTGACAATATGAATCATCGGCTCGTCAGATTCATCTTCCTCATAAATTATTGAAGTTACGAAAGATTCGCCAAAGCCGGAAACAACGGCTTCGCTGAAGCGATGCGCGCCGATTTTTTTTTCTTCTTCTTTTTCATCAATTCCCAAACGCTCGTCTTTAGAAGAAGAAATAACAATTCCGTCTTTGTCTAAAATATCAATTATAATAACAGATGAGTCATAAGGAATTTTCTTTTCCCGCAGATAAAAATTCAGTTCCTGAACGGTTTTTCTCCCGCTTTCATCCTTTGAATTTATAATTTTCTCCGCGCTATTCCTGATAAAACCGTCCGAACTCCAATCAATTGTTCTGATTTTAAGCCCTTCAATAAAAGAAAAATAAATACCTTCGCTTGATTCAGCCAAAACGGAAAAAAGATCCGCCGTCTCTTTAATAAATTTATTTTCCAAATAATTATTTAAGAAATAAACCGCTCCGCTGTTTACTAAAAATACTAAAATGCTGAAAAAAATGATAAATTTGAATTTAAGAGACATTATTTTTTATTTAGCTAATTAGCCGACTAAAGAACCATAAACCTATTTATTCCCTATTATAATAATTATATCATAAATATCTGTTTCATTAAGCGCTTGATCATCGGCCAATTGATATTTTTCTTCAATAACTTTTTTAATCAACGGATTATAATCTTTTCTGCTCTCTTTAATTTTTATAAAAGTTCTTTCTTGGATTGGGTCGTAGTTTCCAACCGCGCCTACGATAAAACCGTTATTTTCCAAAATAGTTTTAAGTTCATCGGCTAATCCTTTTATTTTAGTGCTGTTTAAAACTGAAATTTTAACAGCTGTTTTATCCACTTCGGAAACAATAGGTATTATTTCCGGCGTTGTCGTAGCAACAACAGTTGTTTCTTGTAAGTTATTGTTGTCTATTTGCTGCTCGTCAATTGTCGACTTGCTTATTTCAATTCCCATTTTTTTCGCTACTTTATAAAATTTTTCAAAATCAATTTTAATAATGCGCGAGCTTGCATATTGAATATCCAAGCTTAAAGATTTATCTATTGAACTGACTAAAAATTTAGCGGAATAAATAAAAATTAAAATCACGCCGATAAAAAATACTCCAAAAATTACCGGATAAATTATTTTTTTAAATTTTAAATTTTTAAGCGCTGACATAATAATTTATTCTATTGGTGTCGTATAAATCCTGGCTCCTAAAGAAATCGCCGAATCTCCCATTAAATCGCCGGAACTGCTCAAGCTTATTCCGCTAATTGAAGTAAAATACGATAATTTTTCAAAACTTTTCAAATAATTAATAAAAATAGAAATATTGGCATTCAACTGAATGTTATAATCAATATAATCGCCGGCTAGCGCGCCGAATCTTAAGGATTGAGGAATTGAATGAGAATTAGCCAGTGTCTCCATAGCGCTGATAAAATCCAAAATATTGTCAGCCGGCGGAAAAGCATTTTTTATTTTATTGTCAGATTCGCCGATTGCTTTAAAATCTTCTCTCAGCTGGCCAATCGCGTCATTTCTTCTTTCTAAAATAAAGGCGGTTGCACGTTGCTCAAACAATGAATTGCTGATTTTCACAATTTGCTGGGAAAAAAATATAATTAATAAAATCGCCAAAGTTGCCGCTCCGATCGCTTTCGCGGCATTTTGCAAAATTATAATTATGACTTTTTTCCTATTGAACATAGTTCAGCGTTATTGGGTCTTTTATGCGAAATGTTATTGAAAAGGGAATATTTTCCCTTAATTCAATATTGGTTAACGGCAAATTAACTTCCGAAAACATCTCTGACGATTCCAATGATTTCTTAAATAGATTGAGCTGATTTCTGCTTTGCGCGACTCCGCTGATATTTATCGCATCAATTAATGAAGGCATGGAAAAATTTCTAACACTGATGCCGGAAATTATTTTTAACTTCAATTCTTCCAAAATCGGGCTGGTTTTCTGCATTAATATCAGTGAAGAATCGGCCTTATTTAGTAATTCATTGAATTTTATCGCCCTCTCCTCCAAAGCCAAAGCATCTTCTGGCACGGCCGAAGAACTTAAACTGATTATCCGAGTGCTGAAATTTTTCTGAAACGAAACCATTAAAAGCCAAATTCCCAAGAAAATAACGACAAAAAATATAGAAAGGGCAACTGAAATATTGGAAATGAATTCGGAAAAAATAATGGCTTTTTGATTGTCATACGCTTCTTCAGTGCCTATCGGCATCAAACTGATTAACTCGTCTTCCGAACGCGGCAAAACTCCCCGCAAAGCCGCTCCAAGCGCCACCAGCCACTTATTGCCGTTATCTTTTTTTATTTCGGCGCTGGAAAGAAAAATTTCCTGTCCTAAGGCGTTTGAAATTGTTATTTCTTTGAAAAAATCCGTTAATTGATTTTTAATATTTTCCCGATTTTCCCCGATTAATAGAATTTCCGAAATTTTTTTCTTTTTTCCCGATTCAAAAAAATCAATAATTTTTCTGGTTTCACCTAAAAATGAATTTTGGCTGGAAAACTGCGCGCTCGGCAAAAAACGGTCAAATTGGATTATTTTATTTTCAATAATTGAAACCTCCGCGCCTTCATTATTTAAAATAATCGCCATCACTGGACCGGAAGAAATGACAGCTGCCCGATTAACGCTCATCGGGAAAAATTCAATTGCCACTAAATTTAATCCAGCTGTCTTCAAGGCGTCAATGTAATTATCAATCACTTTTTTAGACGCTGTTGCAAGAAATATTTCGTTTTTCTGCGAATCGCCGCTTGCTTTTTCCCAATCCAGATAAACGTCTTCCAGCTTCATCGGCAACTGAAAGCCGATTGCCAATTTCATCGCTTCCTCCAGTTTTTCTCCGCTTACGGTCTTTGGAAAAGAATAAAGTTTTGAATAAATTTTATTGGGAGAAATTGAAATTATTGAGTATCTTATTTTCGATTTTATTCCCTTCAACAAATCATTCATTACTGCGATAAATTCTTCTTTTTTCTTGATCTCCCCTTCGCTGACAATCCCCTCTTTTAGGGGTTTTTCCGCAAGAATTGTTATTTCTAATTTTTTTTCTCTTTCTTTTCCTTTTTTAATTTCTTTAAATTCAAGAAGCGCCACTCTGATATGAGTATCGCTTATTTCCAATCCGGCGATTGGCTCATCTCGTGTAAAAACCTTTAATATATCCATAAAAGCTAATCCACTATTTCCCGCCAATTGGTATTTATAATTTCTCCGCTTAGCGCCGCGTCAAAATAAATATCAACTTGCATTTTTCTGATATTATTATTAACTCTGCCTTCGGAAATAATCACTTTAGGCGATTGAGCGCTGCTTACCGTTATTTTAGCACAGCCCTCGCTGGTAGAACAGCCGCTTGTGGCGAATTCAATTTGATAACAACCGTTTGAAGGGCTGTCACAGGTATAATTTTTGTTGCGCGCGATTCTCATTAAAGCGTCTCGCGCTCCGGCCTCGGCATAAAACAAAGCTTTTGAAGATTGAACTTGAGCGGCCGACATAATACTTTCATTAAAAGCCAGCGCAGTAATTCCAATAGCAATTGCTAAAATCAAAATCGTAATAACCATAATAGTCGGCAAAGAAGCGATGCCTTTAATAGCTTGATAGTTTAATAGCTTGATAGTTTGATAGTTTGATAGCCTGATAATTTTCATAATTTTGAATAAAACGAAGAGAGCATTTTTGATATTTCTTGAATTTTCGATATTAATAACTGATAATCTTTATCAATTATATAACCTAATTTATAAGCTATCACGCTTTGAGTTTCCAACTCAGCATATGATCCTCTGGCAATTGAAATAAAATGCCTAAAATCTTTATTTGTTGTTCTCATGTGTCCTTCCGAGATATTAGATGGAATAGAAACAGCTGATCTTCTCGTTTGACTGACTAATCCGTATTTTTCTTCCTCTGTAAATGCCTTGATTATTTTATAAACAAAAATCACCAATTCAACAGATTTTTGCCAAATTAATAAATTTTTAAAATCTTTCATAAACTAATAAATTATTAGGCTATCAAGCTGTCCGGCTATCCAACTAACAAGCTATCCAACTAACAAGCTATCCAGCTAACAAGCTATCTAACTAACAAGCTAATTACGTATGCTTATCGTCGTTTTTTTATTCTGCGAATATTGATAATCTGGGCTTTCGCTCTTATAACTCATGCCTATATTTATCTCAATGCTGACAAATGCCGCGCTTGCTCCGAATATTGGATTAACATTTTCAAATCGCTTAAAAGTTAAAGAATCAATATTAACCATATCAGAAGTAATTGGATATGAATTTCCGTCAACTGTCCTTATTAATTGTCCGCTGGTGCTGGTTGCGTAAGAAACCGTGCTTGTTCCGGCAACAACCGTTAGAGTGTTTGTCGCAGTGCTAGTGCTTGAAGGCGCAATTATTGCCGCCGAAGAACTGGCCGCCCTTAAATCCTGCGAAATTTTTTCAATGATAAATAACATATTGGAATTTACTTCACTATATGTTTCCGCTTGCCCTCTCCCCCGATTTAGAGAAATAAAAATCCCTCCTAAAATCAGCATCACAATCGCCAAAATACCGATGTAAAATATGAGTTCTAAAAGGGAAAAACCATTTTTATAAAACTTAAAACCTGAAACATAAAACATAAAATCTATTTTATTTTTCTTATAATGCCCCATAACATTGCTCCAATTTCTTCTGCTAATTTTATTGCCTTATCATAATCGCTTTTAATAAGATATTTTTCAACCAGAGAAAAATGCAGTAAATATTTCGATTCTTTCAGTGAACCGTAAGAAATTTCAAGAAAATTTTTATGAACTTTATCTTTAACCCTGGCATATCCTTCAATATAATTTAGCGCTACCGAGAGAGCCGATCTGCGCAATTGAGAAACGATGCCGTATAATTCCTCCCTTGGAAAATTTCTTGTCAGACTATAAACCAGATGAGCATATTCATCCATTTTCTTTTTTAATTTTTCATGATATGTTTCGGGTTTCATGCTTCATGTTTCATACTCATGGACTCCAACTCACCACCGCGTCCGTTACGCTAGGCGTGTCACTTCCGGCGTTTAAACAATCTGATAACGAACATAATTGAATCTTATATCTGAAATATCTCTGATTATTATGATTAGCCGGCGCGCAAGTGATTTCCACCGGAGAATCCGCATCTGAAACATCATACCAATCACTGCTATTGCAAGTTGCCCCTCCCAGATAACTCCACGGCCCGCCGGAATTATTGGAAGTGGAAAACTGAAATCTCACTTTTGTTCCAACTGGCTTTGTTCC
>Ga0155760_119_pt3 | contig 21213 bp, 16 predicted proteins | sample RifCSPlowO2_01_FD_107414 | JGI IMG/M metagenome (GOLD analysis project Ga0155760, IMG submission 107414) | Candidatus Wolfebacteria bacterium RIFCSPLOWO2_01_FULL_38_11
TTGATCGCGCCAAAACTTATTATGATTTTATATTGTCTTTCCAAAATGATGCTTTCATAAATAAGCAAACGCACGGCTTCATCTTCGGAAATTTCTTCCACCCGAATAACTTCAAAAGCGCTTGAAAAATCGCTTAACGGCTCGATTAATTGCTTATACTCATTTGGATAAGTGGCGCCAATTAACGGAAAAGCGTCATTGTTGATTATTGGAGATAAAATATTAGCCGCGCTCATAAAATTAGTATTAGAAGTTTTGACAAGATTATGAATGTCGGGGATATAAAGAATAATATTGCCAGCAATCGTTATTTCTTCAAAAATTTTATTCAATCGGCTGGCAACTTCCTCGGGCTGGGCGCCAGAAATTAAATTGCCGATATTTAAAGAAACCAGCCTTTTGTCAAAAATCGCCTCCGGCACTTCATCTTTAACAATCCCATAAGCCAAAGCGGACACCAAAGTTTCTTTGCCGCTGCCAGCTTCGCCCACTAATAAAGCATTAGGTCTGCTTGGCCTTGATAAAATATCAATTAAGCGGGCGTATTCTGTTTCGTGGCCTATTAAAAACCCCACTTCGTTTTCCCTTGCCAAATCCGTAAAATCAACGCCGAGATTATCGAGTGTTGGCGTTGGCCGAGATGTCCAGGCGCGATTTATTGTCCGATGCCTGATTCTTTTCGACTGGCTGATAAATTCACCAACCGTTTTAGGCAAACGCCTGAAAAAATTAAATCCTTTGCTAAATTTGGCAAAAATCATCGCTTTTTCCAAATCATCCGGAATAATGTTAAAAAAAACAAAAAGTTTGCCAATGCTGGGATTTTTCACGTTTCCCAAAGCAACGAATAAATCGCGGGGTTCAATAAAACGATTTTTAGCGGAGACAGCGGCAAGGAAAGCAGACCTGACCAAAAATCCGGCATCAGCGAATAATTCTTCTTTTGATTTTTTAATTTTCTTATTCTCCTCGGAATCAATTATTTCTTCTATCTTTTCTTCTAATTCGCCAATGTTTACATCCATTTTTTCCAATCCCCTGCTTAAATCCGGAAGATGGATTAAAAATTTAAGAAGATAGAGATAAAAATCTCCGCTTACTAAAATTGATTTGTCATATGACCGTTCAATTACTGAAAAGCCGGACGGAGAAAGATATTGGGCGGAATTGATGGAAAAATTCAGCTGACTATTATCTTTACGGCGATTTAAGCGCGGCAGATAACGGATAAGACCGACAAGAGAACGGTCAGCCTGAGCGCGATGAATAAAGCGATCAATCAGAAATAAAGAAAATAATATGCCGATTAAAAAGAGATAATAAATTTTTGAAAATAAAAAGGTGGCTGTTGTGATAAAAAGCACGGTATAGAATAAATAACAGACAAATCGGATAAGAAAACGGGAAAACCAGCTCATTTTCAGGCGCGGATCAAAAAAGGAAATATTTTTAAAAGAAAGTTTTAATTGATCCATTTGAGTGAAAAATCAAAATTAATTATCTCTAAAAATATTATTATCGGAATCAGCATCCAAAAAACATAAACGATTATTGCGATAAAAAACACCGCCAGATAAACAAAACTGGCGATAATAATCCGAATAGAGCGAAAAATGAAGCCTAAAATATAACCAATAGCGCTGCGGTCGGCGTAAAGAGGCTGAAACAGGAAACGAAAAGTTATTTTTAAAGCGAAAAACCTGTCTAGTTTCTCAAAAAAAGAAATAACGGCGTGAGTGTAAAAGAAAAAACTTTTAATATACCAATGGCGGAAAAATTCTTTAATCCGAAAAAAGAAACGATTGAAAAGATAGATAATTAACACGTGAATTAAGAATTTGGGATTGGATATTTTGTTTCTCCTTTCTCAATAAAACTTTTAATATTTTCTAAATCAGTATCCAAAATCCTCATCAATGCCTCTTTGGTGTTAAAAGCGTTATGCGGAGTAATGATGACGTTGGGCATGTCAATTAAGACATGATTAGCCAAAGCGGTTTTTAAATTATGGCCTTCAGGGTGGCCATAGAGCAAAAACGCCCTTTCATCCTTGGTGATTCCTTCTTCTTCAAAAACATCGGCGCCGTATCCTCCGATTTGTCCTTCATTTAAAGCTTTAATCAAAGCTTCAGTGTCAACCAAACCGCCGCGAGCAGTATTTATTAAAATCACGCCTTTTTTCATCTTCTTAATATTTTCGGAATTAATAATATGATGAGTTGATTCGCTGTAAGGCAAATGAAGAGTAATAACATCTGAATTGGCAAATAAATTATCTAAAGAAACATACTGGAATCCCAATTCTTTTTCTAAATCTTTATTGGGATATGCGTCATAAGCGATGACATTCATGCCAAAGCCTTTGGCAATTTTGATTGAATGTCTGCCAATGCGGCCAGTGCCTAAAACACCGATAGTTTTACCGGATAGATCAAACCCTTGGAGACCCTCAAAAGAAAATTCGCCTTTTTCGCGAATTCTATCAAAGGCCTCGTAAATTTTGCGGGAAAGATTTAGAAGCAATCCAAAAGCAAATTCCGCCACTGTATTGTCGCCATAGCCCGGAACATATCCGGTCTTAATATTTTTATTTTTTATTTCGCTGTGTTCAATGTGGTCAAAACCAGTAGAGCGGGTGGTTATTAATTTAAGGCCGGAAAAGCTGTTAATTACGTCTTTTTTGGCTTCCGAGCCGACAAAAATAGAAATACCGTCAAAATCTTTTAATCCTGAATTTTGCCGAAGAATTTCCGGAAGATTATCTTTGTTTAATTTTTCTCGGCTAAAAAATAATTCAGCGTCCGGCAGGCGCTGTTTCACATAATCAGCTTCCCAATCTTCAATTTCGAAAAAAGCAATTTTGAGCATATTAAATAATAATAATTGTTTCGGAAAATTTTAACAAGACTTGCCCCATTAGAAAGCTCTCATCGTGAACAATTAAAATAAGATATTGCCTGTGTTGTTTGAAAAATTACTTTCTAACGGGGCTTGTGCGGATAATTTATAAAATTATAATAAGGTTATGAAATTCGCGCATCTTCATACTCATTCCCATTATTCCCTGCTTGACGGACTGGCAAAAATCAATGACTTAGTTTCCCGAGTGAAAGAATTAGGGATGAATTCAGTGGCTTTGACTGACCACGGCAATCTTTACGGCGCAATTGAATTTTATAAAGAAGCGACAAAAGCGGGCATTAAGCCGATTTTGGGGGTGGAAATTTATGTGGCGCCGAAAAGCCGGTTTGAAAAAGAGGGGGGTAAAAACGGAGATAAATATTTTCATCTTACGCTTTTAGCGGAGAACAACATTGGCTGGCTAAATCTAATCCAGTTAGTCACCAAAGCGAATTTGGAAGGATTTTATTACAAGCCGAGAGTTGATAAAGAATTATTAAAGGAATTTCATAAAGGCATTATTGCCTTATCAGGATGCTTGGGCGGAGAAATTTCCCAATTGGTTTTAAATGAAAAATTTGAAGACGCGGAAATGATCGCGCGACAATATCAGGAAATTTTCGGAAAAGAAAATTTCTTTCTGGAAATCGGGTCTCATCAAAATATTCCAGAAGCAAAAAAAGCTATTGAAGGAATCTTAAAACTCCACGAAAAAACCAATATTCCCTTAGTTGCCACGCAGGATATCCATTATTTAAAACCGGAAGACGCGGAATATCACGACATACTTTTGGCAGTGCAGACCGGAAACAAATTAAGCGATGACGACCGGCTGACTTTGAGAGCGGATGATTTCTCGATGAGATCGCCGAAAATTATGGCGGAACTTTTCAAGGATTTTCCGGAAGCAATTGAAAATTCTTCGAAAATTGCCGAGCGGTGCAATATCAAACTTACTCTTGGCCAAATTCTTTTACCATCTTTCCCCCTTGAAGAGGGAATAACTGCCAACCAATTTTTGGAAAAATTGTTAGAAGAGAGGTTATCAGAAAAATTCCCGAATGCTGACAATAAAGTATTAGAAAGACTGCAATATGAATTAGGCGTGATTGAAAAAACGAATTTTGCCGATTATTTTTTGATTGTCCAAGATATTGTCAATTGGGCTAAAGACCACGGCATCGTGGTAGGGCCGGGCAGAGGTTCGGCGGCCGGAAGTTTGATTTCTTATGTTTTGGGAATTACCGATGTCAACCCTTTAAAATACGATTTACTTTTTGAGAGGTTTTTGAATCCGGAGCGCATTGCAATGCCTGATATTGATATTGATTTTGCCGATAACAGGAGAGATGAGGTTTTTGCTTATGTCCGCCAAAAATACGGAGAAGATAAAGTTGCCCAGATAATAACCTTTGGAACAATGGCGGCTCGAGCGGCAATCAGAGACGCAACGCGGGCTTTAAGCCTGCCCTATATCTTGGGAGACCAAATCGCAAAATCAATTCCACTAGGGCCCGGACAAAATTTAGAAAGCGCTTTAAAAAGCGTAAAAGAATTAAAAGACTTATACGACAGCAATCCGGATGCCAAAAAAGTGATTGAATCAGCCAAACATTTAGAAGGAGTGGCGCGTCACGCTTCAGTGCACGCCTGCGGATTAGTTATCAGCAAAGAACCGCTGACAAATTACGTTCCTTTGCAATACGCGCCGCAAGACCAAAATATTATTATTACCCAATTTGAAATGGGAAGCGTGGAAGCGCTGGGACTTTTGAAAATGGATTTTCTGGGGTTGAAAAACCTGACAATTATCGAAGAGACAATAAGACTAATTAATGAAATGCGCGGCGAAAAAATCAATATTTCAGATTTACCGCTTGACGATAAGGCAACTTTTGAATTATTGCGAAAGGGAGAAACGGTTTCCGTGTTTCAATTGGAATCAGACGGAATGCGAAAATATTTAAAAGAATTAAAGCCAACAGAATTTGAAGATATCATTGCTATGGTAAGCCTTTACCGGCCAGGACCAATGGAACTTATTGCCCATTACATCAAAAGAAAATACGGCCAAGAAGAAATAACTTATCTTCATCCCAAACTGGAGCCGATTTTAAAAAATACTTACGGCATTGGAATTTACCAAGAACAAATGATGAGAATTGCGCGCGACTTAGCCGGCTTTTCTTTGCCGGAAGCGGACACTTTGCGCAAAGCCATTGGAAAAAAAATTAAAGAACTGCTTGATGCCCAAAAAGAAAAACTGATTAACGGCATGATTGATAACGGCATTGCCCAGAAAACCGCGGAAGCAATCTGGGAATTGTTCCCCCCCTTTGCCAAATACGGATTCAACAGAAGCCACGGCGCTTGCTATGCTTTAATCGCCTATCAAACGGCGTATCTAAAATCCCATTACCCAATCGAATTTACGACAAGTTTGTTTAATGCGGAAAGCAGTGATATAGAAAGAATATCGTTTTTAATTGATGAGACCAGAAAAGCGAATATTAAGGTATTGCCGCCGGACATCAATAAAAGTTTTGTCAATTTTGTGCCGGAAGAAGGAAATATCCGCTTCGGCCTTTTGGCAATTAAAAACGTAGGCGGGGCAATCGTGGAAGCTATTATTGACGAAAGAACAAGAGGCGGGAATTTCCAAAATTTCGAGGATTTTCTTAAAAGAGTTCTCCATAAAGATTTAAATAAAAAATCAATGGAAAGCATGATTAAAGCCGGAGTATTTGATTCTTTTGAAATTGAACGAGGTGGGCTTCTTGCGAATATTGAAAATATTTTAGCTTACAGCCAAAGCGCCAAAAAATCAGCCAACTTGCCTCAAAACAATCTCTTTGGTTCGGACTATAAATCCAACGGCTCTTTAAAATTAGAACCAGCAGCGCCGGCAACAAATAAGGAAAAATTGATTTGGGAAAGAGAACTGGTCGGACTTTATATTTCCGATCATCCTTTAAAAATTTATCAAGACCAACTCTTGATAAAAAAGGTAAAACCGATAAAAGGAATTAAAGAAGCAAAAAACGGAAATGGCACAATTTACAGAATTGCCGGAGTAATTACCAAAATCCAAAAAATTGTCACCAAAGGCGGCCAAGCAATGATTTTTGCAAAAATCGAAGATTTGAACGATAATATGGAAGTAATAGTTTTTTCCGACACTTTAGGCAAAAACCCCAATCTTTGGCAGGAAAATAATATCTTAATAGTGGAAGGGAAAATTTCCCTAAAGGATAATGAGCCGAAATTAATAGCTCAAGCGGCAATTGAATTACGCTAAAAATATGGAAAAAAATATGGAAAAAATCCGCCATTCGCTTTCCCATTTGATGGCCATGGCAGTTTTGGAAAAATTCCCCAAAGCCAAGCTTGGCATTGGGCCGACTATTGAAAACGGCTTTTATTATGATTTTGCCTTGCCCGCCGGAGCTTTAGCGGAGGCGGGATTGCCTGAATTGGAAAAACGGATGCGCGAATTGATAAAACAAAATTTAGAATTTAAAAAAGAAAAAACATCATTCGCGGAAGCGAAAAAGATTTTTTCCGCCTCGGGCGGAAAAAATCAATCGTATAAATTGGAATTAATAAAAGAACTTCAAAAATCAAAAAAACCGCTTTCAATTTACAATTCAGGAAATTTCATTGATTTATGCGCCGGCCCTCATATTAAATCAACTTCAGAAATTGACCCTGATGCCTTTAAACTTACCAAAATAGCGGGCGCTTACTGGAAAGGCGATGAAAAAAACCCAATGCTTACCAGAATCTACGGAGTTGCGTTTGAATCGAAAAATGAGCTGTCTGGTTATTTAAAAATGATGGAGCAGGCGGAAAAATGCGACCACAGGAATTTAAGCGAACGGCTGGGGCTTTTTATGATTGATGAAGAAATAGGCCGAGGATTGCCTTTGTGGCTGCCTCGCGGCTATAAAATCCGGCACAAACTGGAAGAATATATTTACAATCTGGAAGAAGAAAACGGCTATCCTCATGTGCTTACGCCTATTTTGGCAAAAGAAAATTTATATAAAAAATCAGGGCATTTGGCTCACTACAAAGAAGAAATGTACAACCCGATTGAAATTGACGAGGAAAAATATTATTTAAAGCCAATGAATTGCCCTCACCACCATTCTATCTTCAAGCACACTTTAAGAAGTTATAAAGATTTGCCTTTAAGAATCGCTGAATTCGGGCAGGTTTATAGATATGAACGCTCCGGAGTTCTAACGGGATTAATCCGCGCAAGAGGATTTACCCAAAATGACGCCCATATTTACACAACGGAAGACGGTCTATCACAGGAAATCATCAACGTGTTTAAAATGCATAAAAAAGTTTTTGATGTTTTCAAAATTGAAGGCTATTGGTACAGATTGTCATTGCCTGATTTCAAAAATAAGGAAAAATTTGGAGATATTAAAAATAAAAAAGTTTGGGAGCAAGGCTCAAAAATTTTAAAAAAATCATTGGAGCAAACCGGATATAAATTTACGGAAGCAATCGGAGAAGCGTCTTTTTACGGCCCGAAAATAGACATTCAGATAAAAAATATTTGGGGAAAAGAAGAAACAATTGCCACGATCCAGGTAGATTATTATTCAGCCGATAAATTTAATCTTTATTATATTGACAAAGATGGCAAAGAAAAACCGGTGGTAATAATCCATCGGGCGATTTTCGGCTCTTTTGAAAGATTTTTCGCATTTCTGATGGAAAAAACCTGCGGTAATTTGCCGCTTTGGCTCGCTCCGGTGCAAGTAAAAATTCTGGCGATTAGCGACAAACAAGCTGATTACGCAAAAAAAATACTAAAGGAATTCCTGGAAAACGGCATTGAGGCCGAGATGGCGGAAACCAACGAAACATTAGGAAAGCGCATTCGCGAATCAGAATTGCAAAAAATCCCCTATATTCTCGTGGCAGGCGACAAAGAATTGCAAAATAATTCCGCAAGCGTCAGACATCATATAAAAGGGCAATTAGGTGAGATAAAAATTGAGGAATTGATTGAAAAAATCAAAAGAGAAACCAAAGATAAATTATAAGAAATAAAAAAGCCCCGACGCAGTCGAGGCTTAAAAATAAAAATATCAAAACATTAGGCCTTCTTCATGAACTGAGAAAATTTTAACTGAATAAAAAATAGGCCGAGTCCAATCTTTCGAAGATTGAACTCGGCCTGCCTATTCTCTAAATTTCCTTTCATAAAAGAAGAAAGAAAGACTTTTTTTGCCAAACTTATGGCAATTATCAATATTCTTAGATACTATTCAGTATCTGTAATATTGATTTTACCACAAGCTTCCTGGCTTTACTCACCACCTTTCCGGGACGATTTTGTCCCTGAAATACCGAACCTTACGGGCCCTTGTGGGCCGGGTCAAGCGAAGGCGACGTGCTTTGTGGCCCTGGATATCGGTGGCTCGAGTATACTGGTAAGCGCTACATGTACAGGCTGTCCTCGTATCATTGAAACCTCCTTTTTAAAAGGTTGGTTTGCTAAACTCTAGCCCAGAACAGCGATCTTAGCGCTGTTATAGGCCGTTGCCCTCACGCCGAGTAGGGACTTAGTCAAAAGACACTCACCTCCTTTCTAAGTTAATTTTATACTTAGCTTAAAAAGGCATTGGCCATGACGCTAGTGGCACTTAAATAATCCTCCTTTCTTTTTATTTCTTATTAAAATAATATGTTAAGTTGCTGATATTATTATGTTAGCAGAACATAAAAACTTGTCAAATTCTGCTAATATAATAAGAAGGCGAGGTTTGCCAGACTACCGAAGGCCTATTAATGTGTGTACTCATTTTAGCAGTACATTACATTATTATAGATCTTCAGCGGACGCCCGCTGGCCGGCAAAAGGATTTTGATACTTATTAGTTCAAATAATAATCAAAACCCTTTTGTGATGCTATCCTTAGAAATGGTCAAATAGTTTGACCTCACCTTAAAGCATTATAGCATACTATATAAATATGTCAACATCTCGCCTTTTTAAGCAAAAATTAGGCCAAAAGCCAAAAATAATCGTAATTGTCGGCCCAACGACAAGCGGAAAATCCCATTTAGCCGTAAAAATCTCCAGAAAATTCAAAGGGGAGATAATTTCCGCTGATTCAAGGCAAGTTTATAAAGGAATGGATATTGGAACAGCCAAGCCAACCAAGGCGGAAATTCAATCAATCCCCCACCACTTAATTGATATCAAAAATCCAAATCAAAACTATACGCTTGCCGAATATAAAAAAGATTGCCTCAAAAAAATAAAAAAAATTTTACAGCGAAATAATTTGCCGATTATAGTCGGCGGCACTGGTCTTTATATTAAAGCGGTTGTCGATAATTTGGACATTCCGCCAGCAAGCCCCAATTCACAACTGCGCAAAAAACTGGAAAAAGAACTTAAAGAAAAAGGATTGCCTCATCTTTATGAAAAATTAATTTCTCTTGACCCGGAAGCTGCCTATATTATTGATAAAAATAATCCGCGCAGAATTATAAGAGCATTGGAAATAACCATAATAACGAACAAACCTTTCTCTCTCCAAAGAAAACAAGGCCAACCATTGTTTAACGCGCTAAAAATAGGCATTAATCTCCCTAAAGAAAAATTGAAAAATAAAATCAGAAAACGGACTGGTCAAATGATAAAAAACGGGCTTGTTAATGAAGTAGAAGCTCTTATTAAAAAATATAATCCTTCGCTGACGGTTTTTGACGCCATCGGATACCGCGAAATTATCAATTATCTAAATGGAAAAATTACACTTTCTGAGGCCGTTGAACTTATTAAAAGAAGCACTTGGCGTTATGCCAAGCGCCAAATGACCTGGTTTAGGAAAGACAAAGAAATAATTTGGGCAAGCAATGAAAAAGAGGCCTTAATACTCGCTAAGAAATTTCTCGGAAATTAAATTAATTTCCGAGCTCTTTTAATTCTTTTTCTTTATTGCTTATTTGGGCGTCTATGGCAGTTCTTTCCGCATCATTTTTCGCGCTTTCCCTCCTCTTTTCCAACACTTCGATTGATTTTTGGAGATTTTCTTTTTTGAATTTATCAGCGTTTTCTTTTAATCTTTTTTCGTTTGGCTCAAGCGGTTTCGATTTCTCAAAATTTTCAAACATAATTAGTTAAATTAAAAATTCTTTTAAAATATTTTTTACCATCTCTGGATTTCCCCGGCCTTTTAATTTTGCCATTGATTTTCCGATTAGAAACTGCAAGGCGGTTTCTTTACCTCCTTTGTAATCGGAAACGGCTGCGGGATTCTCGGCCATTACTTCCTTGATTGTTCTTTCGATTGATTCTTTGTCGGAAATTTGGCTAAGTCCTTTTTTCTCGATGATTTGACGCGGGTCTAGTCCGGTTTCGTTCATTTCTTTTAAAACATCTTTGGCAGTGCGGCTGGAAATTTCGTTTTTAATTATTAAAACAACCAAATCGGCGAAATTTTCCGGAGTAATTTTTAATTCAGCTGCGGTTATGTTTTTTTCATTGATCAAGCCCTTGAGGTCGCTGGTTAAATAATTAAAAAGCAATTGGATGCTTTTTGTTTTCTCCAGTTCAGATTTTCCGGAAAAAAGTTCGGAAGCCGATTCTTCAAAATAATGAGAGAGTTCCTGATCGGAAATTAAAATTTCAATCTGCTCTGGATTTAATAAAAATTCTTTGGCAAATCTTTCCCGTTTTTGATCCGGCAGTTCAGGCAGTGAAGATTTCAACTCTTTGTGATTAAATTTTTTTAAATCAAAAGGCGGCAAATCCGGCTCTGGAAAATAACGGTAATCGTGGGCTTCTTCTTTGGCGCGCTGATGTTTCGTTTTTTTATGAATTTCATCCCAGCCGCGGGTTTCATGCTTGATACTCTCGCCTTTTTCTAAAACTTCTTCCTGACGCTTGATTTCATAGTCAATCGCATCGCCAACTGACCGGAAAGAATTCAAATTTTTCACCTCAACTTTAGTGCCAAGCTGATTGCCGGAACTTATGGAAATATTGGCCTCAATCCTCATATGCCCTTTTTCCATATCAGCGTCGGAAATTCCGAGATAACGGAGAATAAGCTGAAGTTCTTTAGCGAATTCTACAGCTTCTTTTCCACTTTTAATATCTGGTTCGGTAACAAGCTCCATTAAGGGCAGGCCAGCGCGATTGAAATCAACCAAACTTGAAACTTGAAGCTTGAAACTTGGAACATTTTTTTGTGCTTCATGTTTCATGTTATATGTTTCATGAAGCAAACGCGCGGTGTCTTCTTCAAGATGAATTCTTCTTAATCTGATATTTTTTAATTTTCCTCCGGAAATAATCGGGTGGTCATATTGGGAAATTTGATAACCTTTGGGCAAGTCGGGGTAAAAATAATTTTTACGGTCAAATTTGGAATTATCAGCTGACGGATTTCCGCCCAAAGCCAGACCCAGTTTTAACACCGCTTCAACGGCTTTTTTATTAATAGCAGGCAAAGTTCCGGGATGAGCCAGGCAAATGGGACAGATATTTAAATTGGGAGTTTTTTCATCCGGGTTATTCAAACAGCCGCAAAACATTTTTGTTTTGGTTTTAAGCTCAACGTGAATTTCCAGTCCGATAGTAGGAAAATACATAATATTTGTAGAAATTATAATAAAAAAGGGCGGCTTTTGCCACCCTTGAGTTAGAATTAAAAAAACCATCGCTTAGGTCTTTGATATGCTTTCGACATCACAGACAAACGCCGCATCTCTTTCTGGATCACGCCCTCGGCAGTCTTTCTCGTAATCGCAATCATCCTTGTCGCAAACTTCGCCGACCTTCAGATGAATAATGCTTCCTTTTGTCGCCGGAACAGGAGCATCTTTTTCCTCTTCACATGCCGGAAATATTCCGTTATTCATTGCTACCTCCTTGTTTTCGGTTATAGTTCCCGCAACTATGTTTTTTTGCAGCGGCATCAAGCCGGGTTTTTCTCCTTATAAAATTTTTAAAGAAACAAAAAAAGAGTACATTTAATTACTCTTTTATTTCTATTCCCATTGACCTTGCTGTTCCTTCAACAATCTTCATTGCCGCTTCAATATCATTGGCGTTTAAATCAGCCATTTTTTTCTCGGCAATTTCCCTGATCTGGTCTTTATTAACTTGGCCAACTTTGTTTTTCAAAGGATCTCCCGAACCTTTTTCAATACCAGCGGCTTTGCGAAGCAAGTCAGAAGCAGGCGGAGTTTTTAGTTTAAATTCAAAAGTCCTGTCTTCAAAGATAGTAATTTCCGCGGGTACAATATTGCCGGCCATTGCTTTGGAGGCCTCGTTAAATTGCTGGCAAAATTGAGCGATATTGACGCCATGCTGGCCCAAGGCCGGACCAATCGGCGGAGCCGGATTGGCGGCGCCGGCCGGAATTTGAAGTTTTAAAATTGTTTTAATTGGTTTGCCCATGTTGTTTAAATTTTCGAGTGAAGCTCCATGCGTAGCGATGAAAATTTATCTACAACATGGAGCACCAAGCATATACTTTACTGGCGATGACGACATAATAAAAGATAGTTTGTTTTAAAAAATCTTTCTTTTTTTGAAACTGACATCATTAGTAAAGTATGTGCTGGGTAAAGGTTTTATAGTGAAAAATTATACGCCTTTGGCTTAAATTTTTCAATAAAGCCCTTTATATCTTTTGCACTTGTAATGAATCTAATTCTACGGCTGTTTCCCTTCCGAAAATCGGCACCATAACTTTAATTTTTCCGTGTTCTTCGTCAATATTCTCGATTTTGCCTTCGTAATCTTTAAACGGACCGTCTGTTATCTTAACTGTTTCGCCAACGCTATATTCAACTTTTAATTTCGGCTCTTCAGTGCTCATCCGAGCCATTAAAGATTCAATTTCTTCTTTGGAAAGCGGAGTCGGTTCAGTGGCATCAGCGCCGACAAAACCGGTAACGCGGGGGGTATTTCGGACAACATACCAGGAATCCTCAGACATTATCATATCCACCAAAACATAGCCCGGATAAATTTTTTCTTCAACCGCTTTTCTTTTGCCATTTTTAATTTTCACTTTCTTTTCTTTTGGAACAATGACATTCAAAATCTTGTCCTGCATCTCCAATGATTCAACTCTTTGTTTGAGATAACGGCAAACAGCATCTTCATAGCCGGCATAAGTATGAACAGCATACCAATGGCGCTCGCCTTTTTTCGCTCCTTCGGGGAATTGTTTAGATTTCTTTTCCTGCTTTTCCATAAATAAATTAAGCCAACATTAATCCTAAAATATATTTTAAGACAAAATCCAAAGCGCCCAAGAAAGCGGCGATTAAGAGAGAAACGCCGATAACCACTAAAGTTAAATGGATTGTTTCATTTTTTGAAGGCCAATTAACACGCTGAAGTTCCTGGCGAGATTCATAAATGTAAGACATCAAGCGATTAAGCATACGAGATAGCATACGAGATATAGATTGTCATAGAAAACTTTAGATGTCAAGATTTTTAACTAAAGTTGCCTGAGATTGGATAAAAGCTTTGCGCGGCTCAACATTTTCGCCCATTAAAATATCAAACAGCTCACTAGCTTTCTGGGCGTCTTCAATACTGACAACCTTAAACATCCGATTTTCCGGATTTAAGGTTGTTTCCCAAAGCTGTTCGGGATTCATTTCTCCCAAACCCTTATACCTCTGAACATTAATAGAGCTTACATCTCCAAAAGATTTAAAAACTTTTTCCTTGTCAGATTCGCTATAAGCGTATTTAAATTCTTTGCCTTTTTGAAGGCGGTAGAGCGGAGGCTGGGCAATATAAAGATGACTGTTTTCTATCAAAGCCGGGAAATAACGGTAGAAAAGAGTAAGCAGCAATGTCCTGATGTGGGCGCCGTCGGTGTCAGCATCCGTCATAATGACTATTTTATGATAACGCAATTTGCCGATATCAAAGCTGTCTCTAATCGCTGTGCCCATGGCAATAACCAACGACTTAATTTCATTGTTGGCCAGCATTTTATCAATGCGGGATTTTTCCACATTCAAAATTTTTCCTTTTAACGGCAAAACGGCTTGAGTGCGGCGATCTCTGCCTTGCTTGCAGGAGCCACCGGCGGAATCGCCTTCAACAATAAATAATTCCGATTCCTCGGGATTGCGACTGGAACAATCAGCCAGTTTTCCGGGCAAAGTCATGCCTTCTAAAACGCCTTTTCTTAAAACAGTTTCTTTGGCGGCTTTGGCGGCTTTGCGCGCTTTTTGAGCAAGCAGACATTTTTCTATAATCAACCTGGCATCAGCGGAATTTTTTTCAAAAAATTCTTTTAAGGCATCGTTGATGACTGCTTCCACTGCGCTTCGGGCAGCCGGCGTGCCAAGCCTTGCTTTGGTCTGCCCTTCAAATTGAGGTTCGGGAAGTTTTACGGAAACAATAGCAACTAATCCCTCTCTGACATCATCGCCGCTTAAATTTTCATCTGAAGCTTTAAGATAATTGCTGGCGCGGGCGTAATCATTTAAGGTTCTGGTAATGGCCGATCGAAAACCGGTCAAATGACTGCCGCCATCGCTGGTATAAATATTGTTGGCAAAACTTAATTCCGTTGTTTCAATTTCATTGTTGTAGACAAGAGCAGTTTCGACTTCTATGTTTTCATAATCTTTACGAATATAAAAAATTTCTTTTTGAATCGGATGGCGGAAATGATTCAGATAATCAATAAAAGAAAGAAGCCCTCCTTCAAAATAAAAAGAATAATAATTCGGCGCTTCTTCGCGATAATCGATTATTTCTATTTTAACTCCCTTTGTCAGAAATGCCTGTTGGCGCAAGTGATCAATTATTTTTTTTAACTCAAAATCGGTTTTGGAAAAAATTTCCGGATCAGGGTCAAAAATAACCTTAGTTCCCGAGGCGCCGCATTTGCCTTCTTTTTTAACTTTATATTTTGGGATACCTCGTTCGTATTCCTGGGAATACAGGCTACCGTCTCGGCAAATTTCAGCCCTCATCCATTTTGACAGGGCATTGACAACAGAAACGCCGACGCCGTGAAGACCGCCGGAAACTTTGTAAGATTCTCCGCCGAATTTTCCGCCGGCGTGAAGCGTGCACATTACGGTTTCCAAAGCGGATTTTTTAGTTTGAGGATGAATATCAACGGGAATTCCCCGGCCGTCGTCGGTAATAGCAACGCGATTGCCTTTAAAAATTTCTATTTTTATGTTTTTGGCGTAGCCAGCCATGGCTTCGTCAAGCGAATTATCAACCACTTCCCAAATCAAATGATGAAGGCCTTCAATACCGGTTGAACCAATATACATGCCCGGCCTTTTACGAACCGGCTCCAACCCTTCTAAAACATAAATATCTTTTGCTTCGTAAGAAACATTATTTTGAGGTTTTTTCTCCTCTTTTTCAAAAGTTTTTTTAGCCATTTATAAAAAAATAAGCCCTGTTTGGACTTTATAATAATAGCATATTAAAGATCGCAATTCAACCCGATTTTGTTCAAAAAATCAGCGGCTGAGCCGATTTTTCCCCAGTATTTATGCGGGTTTTTAAAGAAACGGCTCAGCCGCTGATTTTAAGCAAGCGCAAAATCAACCAATGCCTCTTCATAATCCATTTTTCCTGATTTTACCGCAGCGTCGTAATCAGCGAATTTTTTAACAAACGGACCGGAAAAACTGGCTAAAAAATTAAAAATTTTTGCTGAATCATCAGTCCCTAAAAGGATTTCCAAAACAGCGGTTTTCTGTTTTAGAGAACCGCTAAGAAGATCATTTATTTGGGAAAAGAATTTTGGCTGGTTTTGAGCTTGGGGGTAGCCAACCAATTCTTTTATTTTATTTTCGTCAATATTTTTATTTTCTATCAAAGCTAATTTATCAAGCTCAGTCACGAGCGCCCAAGTATCGCCTTTAAAAATCTCTGATAAAAACCTGATAACTCCCGGAGCTAATTTGATATTTCTTTTTTCCGCTTCTTTTTTAATGAAAAAATCAAGAGTTGACCCTTCCAAACTATTAAACTCATGAACCACAACAGGCTCTCCAGTCAGAAATTTAAATTTTGGGGAAGGTTTTTTTTCTTCGGAGATTAAAATCGTCAAATCCTTGTTTTTTAGATTTTCTTTTAAAAAACTTATAAACGCTTTTTCTTCTTTTTCGGAGATTTCAAAAATGTTCTCCAGAATAGCCATTTTAAATTGCTCAAAAATCGAGTAATTGGCGGAAAATTCCCGGAGTTTCAAAAAAGTTTCATCGCTTGAATCGCTAAAATCGAAATTAGCGGAAGTTAAATATTTTTGGCGATATCGGCCGATATATTCTTTTTCTTTTTGCCGGCGGCGATAAGAATCTGGTCCGCAGAGAAAAATAATCATAATTATTTTTTATTTAACGATGTTTTGATGAATTCTTTAAATAAGGGGTGGGGACTAAGCGGACGAGATTTGAATTCCGGATGAAATTGAACTGCAACAAAAAAGGGGTGTTTTTCTTTTGGCAATTCAATAATTTCCATCAAATGGCGGTTGGGAGAAAAACCGGAAAAAACCAATCCTTTTTTGCTCAGTATTGCAACGTATTCCGGATTAACTTCGTAGCGATGGCGATGGCGTTCAGAAATCAAATGCTCTTTATAAGCTTCGTAAGCAATTGTCCCCTTTTTTAAGCTGGCGGGGTAAGCACCCAAGCGCATTGTAGCGCCGTATTTATTTTCAGAAAGATTTTTTTTCTGCTCCGGCAAAATATCAATTACCGGATGAGGAGTATTTTGATTGACTTCAGTGGTGTTTGCTCCTTTTAATCCGGCAACTGAGCGGCTAAATTCAACCACAGCCAATTGCAGGCCGTAGCAAAGCCCGAAAAAAGGAATTTTATGCTCACGGCAATACTTAATAACATTAATTTTTCCCTCAACTCCTCGGCTGCCAAATCCGCCGGGAATAACAATGCCGTCATAATTTGACAAGTTTTTCAGCTTTTGGCTGTTTTTTTCAAACTCTTCAGAGCTAAGCCATTCAATATTGGGCTTTACTTTAAAAGCAAAAGCGGCGTGTTTGACCGCTTCAATTACAGAAATATAAGAATCGGATAAAATAAAATCACCGGCGCTGAAATATTTGCCGACAATTCCAATTTTTACCTCTTTGCGCGACTTGGCCGATTTAACCATATTCTGCCACTTCCTTAAATCTTTTTTTCGCGGCTTAAGATTTAATTTTCCTAAAATATTCTGACTTAAATTATCTTCTTCAAAATTCAGCGGCACTTCATAAATATTTTCGACATTGGGCGCGGAAATAACATCTTCTTCATAAATATTGCAATTGAAAGCAATCTTGTTTTTCCGCTTTTTATCCAAAGCAACATCGGCGCGGGCTAAAATAATATCCGGCTGAAGGCCGGCGGAATTTAGAGTCCGGACAGCGTATTGAGTGGGCTTTGTTTTTAATTCGCTGCCAGCGGAGAGAGAGGGCAGGTGGCTGACTAAAACCAAAATCACATCCTTGGGTTTCTTCAATTTCAATATTCTGATTGCTTCTAAAAATAAAATATTTTGGTATTCGCCCACGGTGCCGCCTATTTCAGTTAAAATAATCTCCGCCTTATTCTTGGAAGCGGCTTTCTGGAGGCGATTTAAAATTTCGAGCGGAATATGAGGAACAACTTCCACGCAAAGACCGTGATATTCAAGATTTCTTTCCTTATTAATCACAGAAAGGTAAATGCTGCCGGTAGTCATATAGCTTTCAGCCGTCAGACCACGGTCTAAAAATCTTTCATAATTGCCCATATCTTGGTCGCATTCCATTCCGTCATCCAAAACAAAGACTTCTCCATGCTCGGTTGGGTTCATAGTGCCGGCGTCAACATTGACGTAAGGGTCAATTTTTACAGCCGTAGTTTCAAAACCGCGGGCTTGTAAAATCTTGGCAATGGAAGCAGTGGCAATGCCTTTGCCAACGCCGGACATAACTCCGCCAACAACAAAAATATATTTTAGATTTTGTTTTTTTGCCATTCTAAATTTAATTTTCTTAAAATATCATCTCAAAGCCGCTGGCAGACAGGACAAAAATGAGCTGATCTTGAACCAATTTTAACTCGCTTGATAGGGGTTTGGCAACGCTGACAAGGTTTGTCTTCTTTTTGATAAACTTTTCTTACCTTCGCATAGCCGCCGGATTGGCCAGAGGGATCGCGATAATCGCTAATCGAGGTCCCTTTTAATTTAATAGCTTTTTTTAAGATATTACTTGTGGCAGAATAAAGGCTTTTTAGCTCGCTTTTAGCGAGTTTGCTTGATGATTTAAAAGGATTAATTTTTGCCTGCCATAAAATCTCGTCGGAATAAATATTGCCAATGCCGGCAAAAATTTCCTGATCCATAAGAACAGTTTTAATATTGCCTTTTTTCTTTTTTAAAATTTCGGAAAATTCATCAAAGGGTACTTTTAGGGGATTTGGACCTAAATTTTTAATTTCCGGCAAATTTTCTATTTCTTTTTTCTCTCCAGCTATTATTTTCGCGAATTTCCTTAAATCAGACAAAGCGATTTGCCAGCCGTTACTGAGATAAAAAATTAAATGAATGTAATTGTTAACTTTTTCTTGAAGCGGGCCGGTTATCAAACTTGATACTTGATATTTGCCCCCAATTTTTTTAATTTTCCATTTTCCGTAAAGAAGGTGGCCGGTTAATTTTTGGTGGACAAGCAAAATCTTGTCGCCGCTTAAATCGAATAAAATATTTTTCCCTTTGCGATAAACTCTTAAAATTTTTCTGCTAATTATTTCTTTTTTAAATTCTTGGAGAGCGGGCGGATGTGGAATATTTCTGGCGGGTAAATCAGTCCAGAAATCGCAGATTATCAATCCTTTGACTTTTTTATCAAGATCGCGAGAAATTGTTTCTACTTCCGGAAGCTCTGGCATATTTTACTCTTCTTCATAGATAAATTCTTTTTGGGGAATAAGAGAAGAATCAAGGGGAATTATAAAATAAAAAGTGCTGCCGCGATTTAATTCCGACTCAACCCAAATTTCTCCGCCGTGGCGCTTGATAATATTTTTTACAATATAAAGGCCCAAGCCGCTGCCGTTGGGAGCGATTTTCATGGCATTGTCGGCCCGGAAAAATTTAGTAAATATTTTCTTGGTAACTTCTGGAGGAACACCGATGCCGGTATCTTTGACGCTGATTTGAAGATAGGGCTTATCTTTTAATTTTTCTACGGCTAAAACCACTTCGCCGTTTTTAACGTTATATCTAATAGCATTATCAATTAAATTAAAAAGCGCCATTCCCAATTTTTGAGAGTCGCCATTTATTTCCAAAGGCTCTTCGGGTTTTTGAAAATAAATTTTTACGCCCGCTTCATCAGCCAAGGATTTTAATTCCTTGATAACGGTTTCAATAAATTCGATTAAATTGATTTTTTCGAAATTATAACCAAAGCGCCCTTCTTCTATCTTGGAGACATCAAGCAAATCATTGACGATTTTGAGTAGAAAAGAAGATGCTTCCAATCCGGTGGTTACAATCTGCTTCTGATCTTCTTTTAAATTTTCTTTTGCCAAGGTTTCAAAAGCCCAATAAAGGCCGGTCAAGGGCGTGCGAAGCTGATGGGCGGCAACGGAAATAAATTCATTTTTCGAACGTAAAAGTTCCACTTCGCGCGTACGGTTGGAAACTGATTTAACAAAACCAAGCAAATTGCCTTTGAAATCAGTAATCTTGTTGGTAATAGTTCTTAATTCAAGTCCTTCATCTTCAAAAGAAATATCTATAATTTGGGGATAAGAGCCGGCCTCGGAATGCCTGATGGCAGTGGAAGCCAAAGAAGGAAAAAGCGTTTGGATTAATATTTTTAGACGAGGTTCTTTGATTTGTTCGGGGTTTAAATCTTTTCCCAAAACTTCTTCGGTTTTTAAATTAAAGATTGATTCCGCGGAAGGATTGAAAACCAAAATTTTAATATTTTCGTCATAGGCGATAACGCCGTCCCTTAAAGTTGAAATAACATTGTTTAATTGATTGCGCTCAATTTTAACCTGAAAATTCAACTCCGCTAATTTAACAATGCTGTTAAAAACAACAACATCCAAAACAAAAAAGATACTTACAGGAATTAAAGCTAAAATTAAGGGAAGATAAAAAATCACCAAGACGGAAACGATTATCGATAAAACCAAAAAAAACCAAAAAAGCCGCATTTCGGGCAATTTGGAATAAATTAAAATTTTTTGGGATAAATTTTTTTTCAAGATTGATGATTACAGAAAAATCTTTTTTATTTAAATTCCCAGCTGATAAATCTTTTTGTCGTAGCGATTGATAAATAAAATATTTTTCCCTAATACGGAAAGATTTACGGCATCAATTGACGATTGAGGATAAATATTAAGCTGTTCGAAAGAATTTTTATTTAAGTCGATTGAATAAATTTTATCTTCAAAATACACCGCTTTTTTTAGATAATCATCGGGAAGAATCGGCGAACTTTTTGAAGTATAGGAATAAAACACGGCGCAATAAAGGTTGACCAAGCTGACCCAGCATTTCTCGGGCAAGGTCAGAAAATTAATATTAGCTTTAATGGCGCCGCTAGAGTCGATCAAATTAAGTTTTCCTTCCGGCTTGGCGCTGACAAACCTCAAACCATAACTGCTATCTTTTGACCAATTTATTGTCAATCCCAACCCTTTATCAAAGAGCTTTAATGTCTTCTTTTTTATATCCACTTCCCAAATTTCTCCTTCTATTTCCGAAGAGGGTTTTGGAATTAAAAAAATTTTATCGGAGGCAAGCCATTTTAAATCAAAATCTTTTTGATTAAAAGACAAAATCTTTGAAGATGTTTGTTTGGAGCTTGATAAATCTTTGGTCATTAAATTGCTTGATTTTGCGGTGTTTTCCAAATAAGCAACGCTTTTTCCGTCCGGCGAAAAATCAGCGGCAGAAGCATTATTTAACGATTGCCAAATTTTTTTACCAATATCGAAAATTTCAAATTTGGGAGCGCTCGAGGCGCCTTGCTTAACAATAATTTTACTTCCGTTTTTATTTGCCTTTGTTTGCTGAAGATTCTCAATTGGGCGGTCGCTGATTATTTCATCTTCTTTATCTTTTATTTTTAAAATCTGTCCGCTTTCATTAATATAAAATATTTCCGAGGAAGTGGAGTTTTCCGCAGTCCAATAAGCAAAAACCGCTTGGTCGCTTAAAATTTTTAAAGTTTCTTCTTTTGGCTCTTGCGGCTGGAATTGATAATTTTGCGATTGATTATCGGCTGCCGGAGGATTTAAAATCTC
>Ga0155760_109_pt1 | contig 15667 bp, 17 predicted proteins | sample RifCSPlowO2_01_FD_107414 | JGI IMG/M metagenome (GOLD analysis project Ga0155760, IMG submission 107414) | Candidatus Wolfebacteria bacterium RIFCSPLOWO2_01_FULL_38_11
ATCCGAATGAACCAATTCGTCCATTCGAGCGCTTTCCAATTTAATTTTCCAATCAATCATATCACTGATTAACCGAATAATCAGCCATAAAATTATAAAAAACAGCCACAACGGCATTTCGACTGAAGTGCTTTTAAAAATTTCTGCTGGTTCAAGTATCGCGTCAAAAAATCGGCCGGCCAAATAAGGCACCGCGCCGTTGGTCAGCGCCGAAGCGACTCCCAAAAAAGAAAGAGCAATTAAATCTTTTTTGTAATTCGCCAAATAACGAATAACGATTTTAAACCCTTGATAAGGAATTTGAATTTTCATTTTATCTTATTGCCGCCCTTAGTTCTTCTTTTGTTTTTTCTATAATTTTCTCTTGGATTTGATTAACTTCTTCATTGGTTAAAGTTCTCTCCGGAGAGCGATAAACTATTCTAAATGTATAGCTTATCTTATCGCTGCCGAATTTTTGTTCATCTATATATTTATCAGATAATTCAACCTGCTCCACCAAACTTCCCGCGCAATCTCTGACAATTTCATAATAATTATTTAAGCTTGTATTTTTATCGACAACAAAAGAAATATCCCGATAAGTCATTGGAAATTTGCTGATTTCCTCATATTGGCTGTCTATATCTTTAAACTGGCCGGTAATTCTTGAGTCATTGGACCAAAAAATTCTGATATCAGGAATATTCATTTTTGCCATAGCGATTCTTTCCAATCCAAATCCAAAAGCCCAGCCGTTATAAATAGAAGGATCTATGCCGAGATTGGAAAGCACTTGGGTATGAACCACTCCCGCTCCCACGATTTCCAGCCATTTATCTCCTCTTTGCATTTCTATTTGAGTGCTGGGTTCTGTAAAGGGAAAAGTGTCTTCCAAAAAACGGAACACTATTGAATCTCCGTAAATAGCCTTGGTAATAGCCGCCAATACTTCCTGAAGTTCTGAAATGCCGATAATTTTTTTTTCTTTTTTACAAATATAAAGGCCGTCAATTTGATGAAAAACGGGAAAATGATTTCTGTCTATTTCATCTTTGCGAAAAACTTTTCCATAACTCAGAAGCCCTATCTCCCCTTCTTTTTCCAACTTCTTTTTTTCTTCTTCTTTTTGAAGATAAAAAGGCCACATTACCGTGGTTTGAGTTCTTAAAACATAATCTTTGCTGACATAATAAGTATCTGTTTCCCTGCGGCTGGGATGGTCTAGGGGAGCGTTTAGTAAATCAAAATTATCTCTAACTGTAACGATTTCAGGAACTTCAATAACATCGAAATCTTTAAATATTTCCATTGATAAAATTTTATCAACGATAAATTTAAGGGGAGAGTTTTCTTTCCGCGTTAAATCAGAAAGAGCCAAAAGCCTTTTCATTCTTTGGGCAGATATATCTTCTCTTTGTTTTAATTCCTCCAATAATTTCTCGCTTACTGAATCTTTTACCACTAAGTAATTTCTCTTATCCATAAAATTAAATTCTCAAAATTGATTTTATTATAATACCAACTTAATTAAATTTATCAATTCAGAATATAAAAAGCGCCTTTCGGCGCTTTTCCCAAAATTTATTTGATGTTTTTGGCTTTGATAATTTCGTCAATCAGGCCGTATTCTTTTGCTTCCTGCGCTGTCATATAAAAATCCCTGTCTGTATCTTTTTCAATTTTTGAAATCGGCTGGCTGGTATGTTTTGCCAGAACCTGATTTAATTTATCTTTAATCTTAAGGATTTGTCGCGCGGCAATCTCCACTTCAATCGCCTGTCCTTCGGCTCCGCCCAAAACTTGGTGAAGTAAAATTTCCGAATTCGGCAAAGCGAATCTTTTTCCTTTCTTGCCAGCCGCCAAAAGCACCGCGCCCATTGAAGCCGCCATGCCCACGCAAATTGTGGAAACATCCGGCTTAATGTGCTGCATTGTGTCATAAATCGCAAGACCAGCCGTGACCACTCCGCCCGGACTATTAACATAAAGTGTAATATCTTTTTTAGGGTCTTCGTGTTCCAAAAACAAAAGCTGGGCAATAATAACATTGGCAACTTGATCCGTCACCGGCCCGCCCAAAAAAACGATTCTGTCTTTTAACAAGCGGGAATAAATATCGTACGCCCGTTCGCCGTATTGAGATTTTTCTATTACTGTAGGAATTAAATTCATAATTTAGTTATTTTTGGCTATTAATGTGTTAGTTGTCGTCAATTGTCAACTGTCAAATGTTATCAGTTGCTAGTCAAATTTTTATACATTTCCTGTGCTTTTTTTATTTCTTCAATCGCCTCCTTTTTCCCTCCCCAGCCAAATATCTCGACTTTCTTACCCTCCAGTTCTTTGTAAGTGGAAAAAAAGTGAGCGATTTCTTTTAAAGAATGCTCGTGAAAAGACTCGATATCTTTAATATCTCTAATATTGTCAAAACGAGGATTTTTTGCCTGCACTGCTAAAATTTTAGAATCCTCTTCGCCGTTATCTTTCATTTTCAAAACTGCCACTGGTCTTGCCTCAACCAAACAACCCGGGCAAAGCGGATCGCTGCCCAAAACTATAGCGTCTAAAGGATCGCCGTCTTCGCAATGCGTCTCGGGAATAAATCCGTAATCAGCCGGATAATGCATAGGCGAAAACAACACGCGATCAAGCAAAACAGCGCCCGATTCTTTATCGATTTCATATTTATTCTGGCTGTCTTTCGGAATTTCAATAATCACATTGAATTTTTCCGGCGCATTTTTTCCTATTTTTATTTTAGATATATCCATATGATCATCAACGAATAACGAATTTATTTCTAATTTACGAATAAGCGAATTAATATTAATAAATTCAGATATTCGCTTATTTAATATAATTGCTAATTATTTATTTATTGATTTATTTTATTCTTTTCCTTCCTCTTTTTCAACTTCCGCCTCCGGCGTAACTTCTTTAGCTTCTTCCACTGCCTCCGCTATTCCTTCTGTTACGGCTTCTTCCGGCCGAGCCAGTGAACGCACATCTATTTTCCAGCCGGTTAATTTAGCGGCTAATCTGACATTTTGTCCGGCTTTGCCGATTGCCAAGCTTAATTGGTCTTCCGGCACAAAAACTTTCGCCTCTCTCTTTGCCGATATCTCAACATCTTTCACTTTTGCCGGTGAAAGCGACGCCGCCACGAATTTCTCCGGATTTTCCGACCATTCAATAATATCGATTTTTTCCTGCCCAAGTTCATTTGTCACCGCCATTACTCTTGTCCCCCGCTGGCCAACACAAGCGCCCACCGGATCAACTCCGTCTACGTTGGAAGCAACAGCAATTTTTGTCCGGTTTCCGGCTTCTCGGGCAATTGATTTTATTTCTACCGTATTTTCATGAATTTCCGGAACTTCAATTTCAAAAAGCTTGCTGACAAACTTCGGATGAGACCTTGAAAGAACTAGTCCCGGCATTTTCCCCGATTCTTCCTGAACCGCTAAAAGATAAAATTTCATTCTCTGGCCGATCCGATAATATTCGCCCGGAATTGTTTCGTTAAAAAACATAACTCCCACTGCTCTGCCGATATCGACAAAAACATTGCCCCTGTCAATTCTCTGGACAATTCCGCTCACAATTTCTCCTTCTTTGCCCAGATACTCTTTTTTAACCGAATCTCTTTCTGCTTCGCGGATTTTTTGCAATACCACCTGCTTGGCCGCCTGCGCCGCAATTCTCCCAAAATCTTCATGAGTTTCCAAAGGAAATTCCATTTCTTCGCCTAAAATGACATCTGGTTTAATTTCTTTTGCCTCCTCAATCCAAATATGCCGGTCTGCATTATAAACCATAATCTTTTCCTCGCCCTCCTTAACCTCCTCTTTTTCAACCGGCTCTAAAATGGCGGTTGTTTGGTCAACAACAATTCTGATTTTCCAAAAATTCAGCTTGCCGGTTTTCCTGTCAATTTTAGCCTTAATAATTTCTCCTCTCTTGCCATATTCTTTCCTGTAAGCCGCGGCTACCGCGGATTCAACCGCCTCTAAAACAATATTCTTATCAATGCCGCGCTCATCAGAAATTTGTTCTATTACTCTATTTAAAGATTTTATATCCATATTTTTATTTAATAAAAGCCGCCAAGAGGCGGACTTTCAATTTATATTTTAATTATATTGCAAAAAATAAAAAAGTCAACCCCTTATCTATTCGTTTTCTTATTTAACCATTTTTCAATTTTTTTATGGTCGCCAGATAACAAAACTTTCGGCACTTTATATTTTTTGCCTTTATAAATAAATTCTTCCGGCCGAGTATAAACCGGCACGCCAATGCCATGCCCTTTCTCTTCTAAAGATTCCTTTTTCCCCAAAACTCCGGGAATTTGCCGCGAAATAGCGTCAATTAAAACCATTGCCGGAAGCTCGCCACCGGTTAAAACATAATGACCAATGGAAATTTCTTGAATCTTGAAACCTGAATCATAAAGCACTTTTTTTATTCTTGCGTCTATTCCTTCATATCTGCCGGAAATTAAAATAAGCTGATTATAATTTTTGGATAAATTAGCCGCCATTTTATTGTCAAATTGCTTGCCACTAGGCGAAAATAAAATTACTTTTATTTTTTTCTTAATTTTTAATTCTAAATTCTTAATTCTTAAAATCGAACTTATCGCTTTTATTAGGGGTTCTATTTTAAACACCATTCCCGGCCCTCCCCCATACGGCCTGTCATCAACCTTCCTATGTTTATCTTTCGTAAAATCGCGCAAATTATGGATTTTTATTTGAATTAATTTATTTTTCTGAGCGCGCTTCAAAATTGACTCATTTAAATATGATCCGCCCTTGGCGGAAAAAATCTTGGGGAATATTGTAATAATATCGAATTTCATTAATTTGATAATAACATAAAATAAAGCAATTAATAATTTTTTCCCTTTAAGCAATTTCAAAAACAAAAAAGCGCCTCTTCGGCGCTTTTTTTCAAAAATATAATTTAGAGATTTACATCCTCCACTGCTCTGTCAACAGCAGATCTCGCCTCTCTTGTTGAACCTTCCGGCTCGGCAATCTTCAAATTCACTCTGGCATTGTTCTTAATTCCAACAATTTTGAGCAACGACCTGATTGATTGAGCTGTCGAACCTCGACGGCCGATCACTTGAGCCATATCAGTCGGATGAACATGAAGAGTTAAAAGCACTCCCATCTCATCGACTTTCCGCTCAACTTTCACGGCATCCGGATGGTCAACTATTGATTGGACGAGAAATTCAAGGAATTTCTGGTCTTTACCTTCCATACTATTTTTATTATCTTGATCTGATTTTCTTTCGACCTTTTATTTAACTATCTGAAAAACAAATTTATCAAAATTACGCTGTCGCTTGCGCTTCCGGCGCTGTTGCTTCTTTTTCCTGTTTTTTTGATTTTTTGTGAACAGCTTTCTTTTCAGCTTTAACAACTCCTGTTTTTACTAAAATATTATAAACGCTGTCTGTCGGCTGAGCTCCCACTTTCAGCCAATATCCCGCTCTTTCCCGGTCAACTTTTGACTTATTAGTATGGGGATTATGCCAACCCAAATCTTCAACACAGCGTCCAAAAACCTTGGACCGCTTTTCCGAAACAATCAAGCGATAGCTCGCCTGCCCTTTTTTACCTATTCTTTTTAATTTTATAGCCAACATATAATTGCTTAAATTTAGTTCATTGAAAGAAATTAGTCAAGTATAAACAACGCTGAGCCGAATCGGCTCATCCGTTGTTTTAAACTGTTTTAACAGCAACTGATTCCTCGAATTTTAAAGAAAGAACCCTTGAAGTGCCGTCTTCGTTCATCGTCACGCCGTATAAAACATCAGCGACTTCCATCACCGCGCGATTGTGAGTGACAATAATAAATTGCGTTTGGTAAGCGAATTCTTTGATTAAATTGGCGAAACGCTGAGAATTTTTTTCGTCAAGCGGCGCGTCAATTTCATCCAAAACCAAAAATGGCGGCGGACTCACTGAAATCAAAGCGAATAAAGCCGCGATTGAAACCAAGCTTTTTTCTCCGCCTGAAAGCATTTCCAAACTGGTTATTTTTTTTCTCGGCAAACTGACTTCAATATCAATTCCTATTTTTTCCTCTTCAGTTTCTTCTTCTGTTTTATCAGATTCCCCTTCTTCTCCATTTTCATTATTATTCTTAATTCGTAATTCATACTTCTTAATTTTTATCTTCGCATGTCCGCCCTCAAACATCAGCTTGAAAAACTCATTGAATTTTTCGTTAATTGAATGAATTGCTCCCTCAAACTCGCTGTGAATTTTATCTCTTAAATCTTTTATTAAAACTTTCAAATCTTCCGAAGCTTTTTCCAAATCCGCAATCTGGGTTGATAAAAAATTATAATGTTTTTCCGTTTCTCCCGCTTCTTTTAACAAAGATTCGTCAATCTCTCCGATATTAGCCATCTCTGCTCGCAATTTGAACATTCTCCGCTCGGTTTCAAACCAGTCATGACTTCCCGATTCCGGTTTAATATTATAAAATTCTTCTGCCTTTCTGCCTATTTGCAAAAGCTGCGCTTCTATATCGGAAAACTTCAAGTCATATTTTTCCCTTTCAAAAATTATTTTTTGCCTCTGGCTTTCTAATGAGGAGATTTCTCCCTTTTTCGCTTCCACCGCCTCATACGCTTTTTGAAATCTTTTATTAAAATCCTCCAGTCTTAAGGTTGTTTCTAATTCCAAATTTTCCAATTTTTTTAATTCACCTTCAATAATATTTATTTCTTTCGATAATTCTTCCTTCAATTTCGCGATTTCCTCAATTTGCGGTTTCCTTTCCGATGTTTTTCCGCTTTTTGAATTTAAAAATCTTTCAATTTTCTCGATCAATCTTTTTGTTGCCTCAATTATCTCCCCCTTCTCACTGAAAGCGATTGCTTTTTCCAATTCGCCTTTTACGTCTTTTAGAAAAATAAATAATTCGTCTTTCTTAAAATCGATTTCTTCGGTTTCCTTCTGCTCGCTCAGAAATTCCAGTTTTGCTTCCAATCGGCTGATTTCTTTTTGAATATTCAATTGCTTATTTAAAAACTCCTTTTTTTGAATATTAATTTCGCTAAAACTTTTCTGTTCCGGCCTTTTTTCTATTCTTTCCACTTCGCCTTCCAAGATTTTTAATTCCTTTCCTCTTTCGCCGATTTTTATTTCTAAATCTTTTTCAATAACATTTATTTTTTCTTTTTCCTTTTTAATTTCAAATATTTTAAAAGAAAAATAATTGTTCTCCAATTCGTTTAATTCTTTTTCCACTTCCGATCTTTTTTCCCATTTTGCGGTCTGTCTCTTTAACATCCTTAATCTCGGCAACACTTCTTCCACCATTGCTTTAACTTTTTCTAAATTAAAATTGGTATTCTCCAGTTTTCTCTCCGCTTCTGATTTTTTCAATTGAAATTCTCTTAATCCCAAAACTTCTTCAATCATCACTCTTCTTTCCTCTGGGCTGACTCTTACGAACAAATCGCTGCTGCCTTGATTGATAATTGCCAAGCCCTTTGTCCCCAGCCGAGCCCTGGCAAAAAAATCAACAACATCTTTAAGCCGAACTTCTGATTTATTGATGAAATATTGCGAATTGCCGTCTCTGGAAACTCTTCGCATCACCGAAACCTCTGAAAAATCAGTTGGAAAAAATCCTGACGAATTGTCAAAAAAAAGCGCCACTTGAGCCATTGCCACTCTCGGCTTCTTGGGAGTACCGGCGAAAATTAAATTTTCTACCTTTGAACCTCTTAAATTTTTCGCCTCTCGCTCTCCCAAAAGCCATCTGATCGCATCGATAATATTGCTCTTTCCTGAACCATTAGGTCCGACAATTGACGTAATGCCCTTGGGAAATTCCAAAGTTGTCTTTTGAGCAAAAGACTTAAAACCGTTTAGTTCTAATGATTTAAGAAACATATAGCTTTGCTAATTCAGAATTTAGAATTTAGAATTTTTATCATTGAATTCTACATTTTTAATTTTGAATTCTTAATTAAGAAGCCTTAGGGCTTCTTTTGCCGCGTCCACTTCCGCTTCCTGTTTGGAAGACCCTTCGCCTTTGGCTATTAATTTTCCATCAAAAAACACGCCTACTGTAAAAATTTTGGCGTGATCCGGCCCTTCTTCGGATAAAACCTGATAATTCGGAGTTAATTTCATTTTTTCCTGCACTATTTCCTGCAATAAGCTCTTTGGGTCTTTGTAAAGTCCTTTTTCCATCACTTCTTTTAATCTCTTCATTACATATAAATCAACAAACTTTTTCATTGTCTCATATCCCGCGTCAAGATAAATGGCTCCCAGCACCGCCTCAAAAGCATTTGCCAATATTACATCTCTTGCCTTGCCCGTATCTTTTGCCTCTCCCCGAGAAAGCAAAATATAATCATTCAACTCAATTTCCTTGGCAACATCGGAAAGCATTTGATAATTAACCAAAGCCGAACGAATGCTTGTTAAATCGCCCTCCGAATAATTCGGGTATTTTTCAAAAAGCATTTCAGTTACCGCCAATTCCAAAACCGCGTCTCCCAAAAATTCCAAACGTTCATTATTATTCAAACCCCAAGAAGGGTTTTCATTAAGATAAGAACGATGAGTAAGAGATTCTTTAAGAAGATCCTTATTTTTAAAAACAACTCCTAATTTTTCCTCCAATGATGATAAATCCACTTCGTTTTCATTAAACTTAAAACTTAAAACTTGAAACTTTTTATATTTTTCTATGTTCCACGTTTCATGTTTTAGGCTTCATGATTTCTTTATAAACCGTCCCCAATACCCCATTAACAAACTTGCTGGAATTATTGCCGCTGTAATTTTTTGCCAATTCAATTGCTTCGTTAATCGCCACTTTTTCCGGCACTTCGGCTTTATCCGCATAAAGCAATTCGTAAAGCCCTATTCTCAAAATATTCCTGTCGATTATTGAAATTTGATTTATCGGCCAAGCCGGAGCGGCTTTCCCGATTACTTCATTAATTTTTTCTAAATTTTCAACCACTCCCTTTATTATCCGCCAGACAAATTCCGGTTCATCTATGCCCGCGCCGAAATTTTCAATATTCCTTTCCACGATTTTGGTTAAATCGCTTTTCTTATCGTAGAAATCCCATTCGTACAGGGATTGCAACGCTATGGAACGAGCAATATGTCTTGTGGCCACTTTTTTACTATCTTGATTTTTTAATTTTCAATTTCGGCTCTTTAACAACTTTACCTTTATAACTTCCGCAAGCTGAACAATATCTGTGCGGCAAAATTGGCGCTTGGCAATTGGAACAAGCAAAAATTTTCGCTGGTTTGAGCGCCAAATGAGACCGTCTCCGGCCTACTTTTGATTTTGTATGATGTTTTACTGGTACGCCTCCCATATATTTAGTATTTAGTAATTAGTAGTTAGTATCTAGGATTTTGGAGGGAAAGTCAATAAAAAAGCTCCGAATTGCTTAAAGCAATTCGGAGCTACTTACATACAGAAATTACCACTGCCCTTTTTTAAAGTGTTTACTTAACGAAGGGCCGCTACCGACATAAGACGAGCCAATACTCTCGCCGTAGATTTTTTCCGGATATTCCAGAAGTTTTTCAAAAACCATCCGGCAAATTGGCTGACCGTCGACAATGCGAAAAGGAACATCTCTGGCTCTCACTTCAAGCACGATATTAGTGCCCTCTTCGCCGCCAAAACCAGGGTCAAAGAATCCAGCGTAATGGGTCCGCAATTCGCCTGCTGTTACGTCATAAACAACGATTTCCGCAGCGTAAACCGGCGGAATTTTCACCCTTTCTTTTGTTGTTAAAAGATAAAAATGGCCGGGGGTCAGTACCAGCTCGCCACTTTTAGGTTTTTGGATAGGAACCCAGAAATCGCCAACCTCATAATAATCCTTGCGAAATAGGTCTATTTTATCAGTCGGATTGTTTTTTGCCTGAAACCCGACTATTTCCCTTTCACTCAGATCAACATGAAACTGGACGCCTCCATTGCGCAAAACCACTCTATCAGATGCCAGCAATTCGCCTTGGCTCAAATAGACGACTCCATACTTGGCGTGAGCCAATCTCAATTCCTCTTCGGTTAAAAAACTATCTTTGCTCTTCAATCGGAATTGAGTCAATTCGAGACTGGGCGCAATGCCGATTAAAAATGATAAGGGAATTATCTCTAAATATAATTCCCCCTTATAGCCGCGAGGCACTACATCATAATGGGAAGACCCATTACTTAGCACTCTGACAAAAGTATCTACCCGGCCAGTTGAGCTTTTAGGACTAAATACCGCGAAAAATTCCTCCGGTAAATTGAATTGCTCCTCCATCGGAATAAAATAACAGGCATTCGGCTCAAGAACTGAACCCTCGCGAATCTCAAAATCGTAAATGCAGTATCTTCTGATTAAATCCGCAACTTTTTCATCTGGCTGCGGCACCATCGAAGTACTCATCCGATACACTCTATCAGCTAAACGGCAATCAAATGTTGCCGGCTGAATTTGGTTTTTCAAAATCGGATGATTGGCAGAAACGAACGGCTGTTTCCCAAAAACAGCATCTATCAATTTCTGATAAGGCAATATCATTTCTCCACCTCCTTATAAATGGAAATATCCATTATTTTTGAATTTTCAAACTATGAATAAGATAAATCAGAATAATAAGATTTGTCAAATAAAAAAACCCGCTTTGAAATTAAAGCGGGTTATTAAATCTATAAAAAAACAAAACGGTTCTTTAGCTTATTTGGTTATTTTACCAGCGCTTCTCCCGTCATCTGATATTTCAAAATCATCGAAAACAACCGGAAAAAGCTTTTGGAACTGCCTTAGAAGATCAACCATTACATATCTGATTTCCCACTGGGCATAAATGTCGGTTCTCATCTTAAAGATATGCCGCCATTCGCGGAAATTGCAGGAAATGACTATTTCCGAGCAAACCGCATTGGGAAGAATAAAGCGAGCGTCTTCGTTGACCTTTCCTCTGGTTTTTCCAGCCTTAATGGCTTCTTTGAGTTTTACCTGAAGTTCCTGATACCAATCATCGATTTGCTTCAACTTATCGCAGTACCAGTCGGAAAGACCGGATTCTTCAATGGAAGGTGGAATGACAAAATAGTCGTTCTTGTAAAAACCCTTCTCATCACAATAACGCTGGCTTTCCTGAGAAATCGCCATTAAACGATGACGAACTAGCTGATGAGTAAAAGCGCGAGAACATCCGGTAAAACGAACGGCTACCCAAGAATGTTCTATCACACTTTCATGTCCTATATCCCGGAGCTTTTTTACAAATCTGACAGCCGAATCGTCTGTTATTTTATCATGTGATTTATAACAAGTTCGGCCTGCGGTTTCTATAAGCTGAATTTGATTTTCCCCATTAATTCCTATTGAATACCCCAAAATCTTCGCTTCACCTTTTTTACCAGACATATAACTCACCTCCTTTTTATTCTATCTCTAAAGTTTTTCTAACTATCTTCCACGCCTCTTCTTTAACTTCCTCTTCCGACATTTCATCTGTCGGAATTAGAAACCACGCCGGATTGCTTCTTTTCTTTATTGCCGCGAAGTATTGGTTTAAAAATCCATCTCTTACTCGATTATGAAACTCCAGTTTTTCAGCATCAAACCTTGTGCAATGGCCGTCTTTGCTTTTAGCTTTTCGCTCAAGGCCGATTTCCGGCTCAACATCAAGATAAATCACAATATCCGGTTCAACAGTCCTTCTGGCAACGCTGTTAAGCAGATTAAAAACGTCTTTTAATTCGTGATACTCTCTTCCGAAAATCTGATAAGCAAATGTTGAATATTCAAAACGATCGCAGATTACGTTCTTTCCGCTAAAGAGCGCCGGAAGAATCAGCTCGTCAATATGTTGAGCTCGGGCGCTGCAGAAAAGAAAAAGTTCTGTCAAAACCGACATCTTGCCATAAATCTTATTCATTAAAACATTTCTTATTTCTTCGCTTATATTAGTGCCTCCCGGCTCTCTGGTAAAAACCATATTGTAAGCCGCGCCGTTTTGATAAACTCCCATTTCTCTCCAATGGGCAAACCGGTTTTTCAAATCCTCAATAACCATCCCCTTGCCTGCGCCTTCTCCTCCTTCCAAAACGATAAATTTACCTTTCTCCATCTCAATTCTCCTTTTTATTGATTTAGTGTTCTGATAAGAAAATATGCTATTTTAAAAAATTTGTCAAAGTAAAAATGCCCTTTTTGATTCACGAAATCAAAAAGGGCATTAATCTTTTTCACTCTCCCCCATATCTCCCAAAACTTTCTGAGAATTATCGGGAGGAATTGAAGGGAAAATCTCAAAGACAATAAAGTTTTTCCCGTTATATTCCCGCCTCACAACCTTGAGATGACAATCCGCATATTTAATGGACGGGATTATTGCCTCAACAGCCATTGTCCTTTCAACCGAGGTTTCTCCCGCCTCAACGCCGAGCAACTCATAAATTTCATCTATAAGCTGGTTTTTCTTTCCATGGGGAAGATATTTTTCCAGCATCTCCTCGTAGTAGTACAGCGGCCATCGTTTTCTTGATACCATATCTTTAACTTCAAGCGGCCGTTTAAGCTGGGAGAAATTTTTACGATAAAAATAGCCATACTCGCCCGCTCTCCTATATCTCATAAACATCTTATCTATCATTCTCGCAAAACCAACTAACTGCTTCTTTAGAAAATCGTTGTTCAGCTCTAACCAAAAAACATATTTGGCGAATAAATCATCTTTTAGATTTAAACTGAATCTCAACCCTCTTTCCGCAATATATATTTTTTCACCAACATATAATTTTTTCCTGCGATGACTCCACCAATTGCGGGAAGACTTCACCATATAAGGATTATCTCTCCCGCATTTCCATGTCTCAACCCTTTTATCAACCCGTTCCTGTAAGTTCGCCATAATTATCGGCGCTATTTGAACAAACTGCTGACGAGATAATCGAAACCATCTTCTCCTTGCCAGAAAAATTTTTGGCTCTTCATTTCTTCTTTCTCTATTTTGGCTTTTGTGATAAGGCTTATCTCTTCCAATCCCTATTTCCAAAAGAACTCCTTCTAAAAATTTCCTTTTTATTATTTCCGGGTCTGAAACGGCAAATTCCTTTACCGGCCCAATTACCGCCAAAACATCAATGCGGTGATTCCGAGAAGTATATAAACTTATCAAACTCCCTTCTTCGTCAATCTCTATCACAACTGCCGCTTCTTTCCTTAGGAAATCGACATCTTTCTGCGCCAGTAAAGGAATTTTTAACGGATTTATTCCCCTCACCTTTCTCACCTCCTTTCTTATCTTTATTTTATTGTCAAAAACGTTTTTTCTGATTTTAGAATATAAAATTATTCTTAATTTAGCAAATAAAAACGGGCCGGATAATTTCTCCTATCCAGCCCTATGTTTTTCTCCTAAAAAGCGGCAAAATCTCTTTTTTTTCTTCTAAATTCCATCTCCCCTTTTTATAGTACAGCTCAGTTTTAATTCTTCCATTACAATCTCCAAAAACCGGGCACAAGTATTCCGCAAGCCGCGGTTTTTTCCTGCAATATATACACAACTCGCTTCCTAAAATCCACATAGCATGAGACAAATCCAGTGTTGTCTCAATACTATTGGAATAACAAAGCTCAGAAATTTCTTTCCTTAGAAATTCAGCGAACGAAGTATTTTTAAATATCTCCTTGTTCGGCTTAACAATCCCAAGCGATAAACACTGGTTTTGAATGTGAACATCGCAGGGAAACGATCCTTTGACATGTTCTATTGCTCCAATCTCCTCATAAAGCATTGCCAGCAACGAAAGCAATTTTGGTCCATATCCCGGCAGTAAGTTGTTGGCGCCCTCTTTCACTTTTTTCAAGACGTTTTCAATACTCCTAATGCTTCCGGAATTAAAAATCGCCAAGGGATTTCCGCCAAATTCCTTAAGCAGCCCTTCACCGCTTCTTTTCCAACGGTATCCGCCAGCTTGGTGGTAAATAAAACCGGATTCACGTAGATGCTTCTGAACCTTTTCAAGCGGAATGTTTTTGATATCCGGCCCGAAAAGAAAAGGTCTTTTCTCGTACAACTCTTTACATTGTCGAAACCAGACTTTAGATTGGCTTCGATATGTCAAAAGTACGGCAAAAAACAAAAAAACTGCATGTAAAGACGATCCCCTTTTCACACCCTTGGGTATATATTGATTTTGGGGAGCACTACCGTTGGTGCTGTGTCTGTATTGAAACAATTTTTCCTCATTTACATAAGCCTCGTATATAGATATTAAAAGCTTTTTCCCTCTTTTCTTGTTGAAATCAAACACCTCTATCACCTCCTTTTTATTTTATTAATTACTTATATAAAGATAGAGATTGCCAACAAAAAGTCAATATTTATTTCAGTTTGAAGCTTCTTCTATGAATTGCTGACGGGCCGTGTTTTTTTATGGCTTTTATATGTTTTTTTGTGCCATAGCCGACATTATGAATAAAATCGTAGCGCGGATATTTTTTGTGAAGCTTTTTCATCAATTTATCGCGATAAACTTTGGCGACAATTGACGCTAAAGAAATTGCCGGAATTTTTTCATCACCCTTAATTATAGTTTTTAAGTTTGTAAGTTTGTAAGTTTGTAAGTTTTTTTGTTTTTGAATATACAATCCACCGTCAAGACAAACCCGACAATTCTTAATTCTGAATTCTGAATTCTGAATTAAACGCCTAAGGGCGTTTTGGGCCGCTAAATTCGCCGCATCAGAAATATTAATTTTATCGATTATTTTCGGAGAGACCGAAGAAATTGCAAAAGGAATTCCCTCTTTTTTAATAAAATCAAACCAGTCTTCCCTTTGCTTAATCGATAATTTTTTAGAATCTCTTAGAGGCAACTTCTTTTTTTTAGTAAAAATTTTTTCGCCAAAGGTAGAAATTCTTAATTCTGTATTCTTAATTCTTAATTTAGTCGACACCGCCACAGCGGCGACGACTACTGGCCCGGCCAGCGACCCTCTTCCCACCTCATCAATGCCAATAATATATTTAACATTCTTGGGTTTCTTATTCATAAAACCAAAAAGGCAGTGAGAACTGCCTTTTTCGCTTAAATTTTGTTAAACAATCGCAATCTTTTTCCGACAACTTCTTTAATTTCCTCAATTGCCTTAGACAATAATTTATAAGGCACCACTTCTTCGGGATTTTCCCTTAAAGCTTTCTCTAATCCCTCACGCCAAGCCAATCTTATTTCTGTATTGATATGAATAATGGAAATTCCCGCCGCAATTGCTCCTAAAAATTCCTCATCAATAATTCCCGAACCGCCGTGAAGTACCAGCGGAACATTAGCCGCTTCTCTTAATTCTTTTATTTTCTGGATATTAATATGCGGATTAGGCGCGTTTTTAAACATTCCGTGGATATTACCCACTGCCGGCGCAAGCAAATCAATTTCGGTTTCTTTAACAAATTGCCTCGCCTCTTCCGGCTTGGTTAAATCCTCTTCTTTTATGGCAGCATCCTTGGGAATTTCTTTTAAAATCACCGAACTGCCTCCCAAATATCCGAGTTCGCCTTCAACTAAAATCTCCGTCCGCCGGCTGGCGGAAATACTTTTTACATATTCCACCACTTCTTTGGTTTTTTTAATATTCTCTTCAAAAGGCAAT
>Ga0155760_122_pt1 | contig 15471 bp, 17 predicted proteins | sample RifCSPlowO2_01_FD_107414 | JGI IMG/M metagenome (GOLD analysis project Ga0155760, IMG submission 107414) | Candidatus Wolfebacteria bacterium RIFCSPLOWO2_01_FULL_38_11
CCGCATTTTATGCCATCAGAAAATTTAGAAAAAAAACAAAAATTGCCGGAAACTTCCATTATTTGGCAGGCGCCAGAGAGCGAATATAATCCGAAAGATATTTCCTGGCATTGGTTGAGTATAATAATCGGAATAATTTTAATCGGGATATCCATTTGGCAGGAGAATTTTTTATTCGCTATTTTTATCGCAATCGCGGTTTTTGTGGTAAATATTATGGCAAAAAGATTTCCTGTAATTTGGGAGTTTAAGATTAGCGAAAAGGGTATTTCAATAGGATTACCCGACGGCAGCAATGAGAAATTTTATTCTCTAAAAGATTTGAAAAGTTTTGATATTCATGAAAGCGCCAATGAAAGCGATGAATACAAAGAATTGATTTTTAAAACTAATTCAAGATTTTATCCTTTTATCAAACTAAATTTTTATTTAAAGGACGAAGAAAAAATTGAAAGTTTCCTTTTAAATTTTTTGCCAAAGGAGGAACATCCGGGTTCATTAGTTGATTCATTGATAAAATTGATTGGGTTTTGATTATTTGATATAGTTTTGTAGCTTGCGCCCGTAGCTCAATGGATAGAGTGTGGGTTTGCGGAACCTAAGATCGAGGTTCGATTCCTCGCGGGCGCACCAAAACATTGACAATTTCCTATTTTTATCTTAAATAAAAATTAGTTATCGGATTTAACAACAAAAAAAGGAGATAAAAAATGAAGGATTTTTTGTATTGGTTGAGTTTAACAATGCTTTTTACGGACGCATTTTTTATTCTGCTGGTTTGCTCAAAAAGGTTTTTAAGGAACAGGAATTTCAGGTTAACATTAAGTGTTTTGACTTCTTTGACGGTAGTCCTTCTAAACACCGAATATGCGTTTGGTTTTATTAAATTTCCAGACATCTACATCTCGTTTTATTTGTTAATTGCAAGCGGGGTGAGTTTCATCAGTTGTGTTTTAAATGTCGATTTTATTTAGCAGAACATGCTTAATAAATATAACAGCCCATTTTTTGCCAAGCAGATGGGCTGTTTTTTTATGTTATAATTCCACTAATGATTGAACTTTCCAATCAACTTGAGGAGGTAAAAGGCATTGGGCCGAGATTTATTGAGCGATTGAAAAAATTAAATATTAAAATTGTTAAAGATTTGCTTTGGCATTTTCCTACGCGCTATGAAGATTTCTCGAAAATCATTAAAATTTCCGATTTAAAAATAAACCAGCGGGCAACTGTTTCCGGCATAATTAAGCAGGTTAAGCTGAAGCGGACATGGAAGCGGAGAATGTTTATTTTAGAAGCATTAGTTGCCGATGACACCGGTTCGATTAAAGCAATCTGGTTTAATGGCCGTTATCTTTTGCCGATTATAAAAAAAGGGAAATTTATTAATTTAGCTGGAAAAATAACTGAGAATTCTAAGGAAGGATTAATAATGTCTCATCCGGTTTATGAAATTGTTAATCAACAATTTATTTCAGAAGATGCCGAGCTTACTGGCGGCCAGCAATTTGATACTAAACATACCGGCCGAATAGTGCCGATTTATCCGGAAACCAAAGGATTAACCTCAAAAGGCTTTAGATATTTAATAAAGCCTATTTTGGAAAACTTGGAAATCGCTGAGGAATTTTTGCCTGAAAATATTTTAAAAGAGAATAATTTTCCGGAAATTAACGAGGCATTAAACAGTATTCATTTTCCGAAAGAATCAGGAGAAGCAAAATCGGCAAAAAAAAGATTCGCTTTTGAGGATTTGTTTTTGCTTAATTTGATCAATTTACAGACAAAACTTAAGATTGGACAGCAAAAAGCAATTGCTTTTAAGGAAGACATTGATTTTATCAGGAAACTTTTGGAAAAATTGCCTTTTGAACTCACTTTATCCCAGAAAAAATCCCTGTGGGAAATTTTGCAGGACATGGCAAAATTTCATCCAATGAATAGATTACTTCAAGGGGATGTTGGATCAGGTAAAACAATTGTGGCGGCAATCGCGGCTTTGGTGTCTGCCAAGGCCGGGAAACAGACGGCTTTTATGGCGCCGACGGAAATTTTAGCAAGACAGCATTATTTCACTTTCCAGAAATTTTTTTCCGATTTTTCCGGCGGCGTTGGATTGATTACTTCAAAAGAAACGAAGATTTTTTACGGAGATGGACTGGAAAGCGAAATCAAAAAAACGGAATTGCTTAAAAAAATCAGTTCCGGGGAAATTAAAATAGTTTTCGGCACTCATTCATTAATCCAAAAAAATATTAAATTTGGCGAATTATCTTTGGTAATTATCGATGAGCAGCATCGGTTCGGAGTCCGGCAAAGAGCGGAATTATTGAAAAATGAAAAATCCGATTTTTCGTCGCATTTTTTAAGCATGTCGGCAACTCCGATTCCGCGGACTTTGACTTTGACGATTTTCGGAGATTTGGATTTATCGATTATCGACGAATTGCCGAAAAACAGGAAGCCGATAATCACCAAGGTTGTCGCGCCGTCAAACCGCGATAAAGCATACGCTTTTATTCGCGGGCAAGTAAAAAAAGGAAGACAGACGTTCGTGGTTTGTCCAAGGATTGAACGAACAACCGATAATGAGCAAGAGGCCGCGGCGGCCAGTTATAAATCTTTTATTAATTTGGACGTGAAGGCGGTTAAAGAAGAATATGAAAAACTCGAGAAAAAGATTTTTCCCGATTTAAAGGTGAAAATGCTTCACGGAAAAATGAAACAAAAGGAGAAAAATCAGATAATGAATGATTTTAAGGATAAAAAAATTGACATTTTAGTTTCGACTTCAGTGATTGAAGTGGGTGTTGATGTTCCGAATGCGGCGATTATGATGATTGAAGGAGCAGACAGATTTGGCTTAGCTCAGCTTTATCAATTTCGCGGAAGAGTCGGCAGGGGAGAGCATCAATCTTTTTGTTTTCTTTTCACGGATTCGTTATCTAAAGAGACATATCGGCGGCTTTATTCAATTGTTGAGGCAAAAAACGGATTTGAATTGGCGGAAAAGGATTTGGAGATTCGCGGACCGGGGGAATTTTTAGGGCAATCGCAAACCGGTTATCCGGATTTAAGCATGAAAGCGATTCAAAATCCCGATTTGGTAAAATCAAGCCGAGAAGCGGCTCAAAAATTATTGGGAGATGATATGAAATTAAAAGAACATCCATTGCTTAAAAGAAAATTGGAAGAATTTGAAAAGGAAATTCATTTGGAATAAGAGTGTAAAATTTTCCAGCATTATTTACATTTTTAACAACATATCGCGCAGAAAATCTTTTCTTACTCGCAGGCGCTTCGGAACGTAAAAATTCTATCCGTTCATTACAATGCTTAAATTTCTTATAAATAAGGCGTTACGCTTTTGCGATTACCGCCGCAATGATTCTTCTTGCGCCGTTTTCTTTTAGGATTTTAACCATTTCGTTCATTGTAGCGCCGGACGTATATACATCGTCAACAAGAAGAATATTTTTGTTTTTTATCAATTCGGGATATGGAATTTCAAAACAATTTTTTACGTTTTCCACCCTTTTTTCAATATTTTTAAGATTGGCTTGGGGTTTGTTGTTTTTTGTTCGTTTGACGGCTTCAATCAATTGAAAATTTAATTTTTTAGAAAGAATTTCCGCAATAAGCTTTGACTGGTTGTAGCCACGCTGTTTTTCGCGAGAATGATGGAGAGGGACGGGGATTACAATCGGTTTAGAATTTAGAATATGGAATTTAAGATTTGGGGAGTTTAGATATTTAATCAATAGCTCGACCAAAAACGGAGCCAGATTTTGGAAATTTTTATATTTAAAATAATGGATTAAGTTTTGCAGAATCGGGTCCGAATAATTTCCGGCTGCCGCTAAAAAGTAAAAATATTTTTTGCCGTGGCGGCAGGACTTATTTTCCGGAAGGCGTTTACGGCAGATTGGGCAAACAAGCGCCGTGTTTAATCTAATTGAATCAAGGCAAAACTGGCAAAGAATTTCGTTTTGAGGAAGGTATTTTTTACAATTGAGACAAAGAGAAGGAAATAAAATTTCTAAAATTAAATTTTTTACTTTGATTAATGACAGATACATTATATAATTATATAAAATTAGCAGTCAGCCGTTAAATAATTAAAGATTCAATAAACGACCATGTTCAATATTCTAAAATCTTTTTTGGGGACGAATTCCATATTGGGCGTTGACATCGGAACCGCTTCAATTAAAGCGGCGGAAATTGTTCAATCTTCGCCAAAACCAAGATTAAAAAATTACGGGATTTTAAAAACTTACAGCCATTTAAGCAGACCAAACAGCGCCATTCAGGCAAATTCTTTGAAGATTGTGGAAGATGAAACGGCAAAATTGCTTGCTGAATTAGTAAAAAAATCTAATTTTAAGACAAAAGAAGCGGTTGCCTCGATTCCTTCATTTTCTTCTTTTACAACTTTAATAGAAATGCCGATTATGTCCGAAGTTGATATGATAAAAACAATGCCGTTTCAGATAAAACAGCATATCCCTTTGCCAATCGAGGAGGTGGCGATTGATTGGATAAAAATCGGCGAGCGGGAGGATGAGACGGGAAAAAAGCAGCAAATTCTATTTATTTCCATTCCCAAGGAAATTATCATCAAATATCAAAATATTTTTAAATTGGCGGGGTTAAAATTAAAAGCTTTGGAGATTGAAGGGCTGGCGTTGATCAGGTCATTGGTTGCCAATGATCCAACGCCTACTTTAATAGTTGATATCGGCGCGCGTTCCACAAATATCATCATTTCCGATAGCGGATTTTTAAAATTAAATAATTTTACAGATTTTGCCGGCGCTTCTTTGACGCAAGCGATTGCCAATGGGCTGGGAATAAGCACGCGGCGGGCAGAAGAATTAAAAAAACAGAAAGGATTGAAAACCGGCGGCGCGGATTTTGAGTTATCCACATTGCCTCAACCATATCTCGATGTTATAATTAAAGAATTGATAGGCGCGAAAAATCGCTATGAAAATAATTACAAGAGAAAGATTGAACGAGTGATAATTTCCGGCGGCGGCGCAAATTTAATAGGCATTACTGAATATTTTGAAAATCAAATTGGCATTCCGACGGTGATTGGAAATTCATTCTTACAAGTAAATTACCCTTCAAGTATTCAGCTGGTTTCCCGGGAATTGGGACCGGAGCTTGCGGTAGCGATAGGATTAGGAGTAAAAAATCTGTCTTAATTTTTAAAATAGCTTAGTTTCGGACAATTTGTATGTACACCCAATCTCTTCTTGAAGAACAACTTAAAAAAGGAGAAAATTTGGCGGTTGGCTGGCCATGGCGGCTTTTGGTTTTAATGACTATTATTTTCATTTTGGCAGTAGTCGTTTATTTTGGAATGATGTTTGGATTTAAACCATATTTAAATTCCCAAATAAAGAACTTGGAGCAGAAGATTTCAAATTTAAGCCAATCAGTTGATGAAGACCAGCAGGAAAAAATAATCGGGCTTTATTCCCAATTTACAAACATCAAAAACTTGTTTGAGAAAAGAAAAAGTATTGGTGATTTTTTTAATTTTATTGAAAACAACACTTATTCCAATGTTAATTATAAAAGTTTGTCTTTGAATCTTTCCGAACGCGAGGTAAAAATAGAAGGCACGGCGCCTAATTATGAAACTTTGGTAAAACAGCTTACGCTGATGGAAAAAACAGACGCAGTGGAAAAAGTTTTTCTGGAAAATTCCAGCTTAAGCGACTTGGGAAAAGGTTTAAGAGAGATAAAATTCAGCCTTAGAATAATTTTTAAAAACAATTTCTTCTAAATTATGAAAGGATCATCAAAAAGGGCATTGGTAATTCTAATATCGGTTTCTTTATTAATTGTTTCAGTGACGATTTATTCGTATTTTATAAAACCGCTTTACGGGGAAATTTATAATTTAAAAACGAAAGAAATCGGCTTGTCGGAAACATATGCCACTTATGAATCTCTTAATAATCAGTTTCAAAACATTTTAGAGCAATATCAAAATTCCGGAGAATTGCAGAATCAACTCTCGATTATTTTACCTTCAGAACTTAACGCGCCTTATGCGTTAGGCCAGGTGATAGGGATCGCGAAGCTTAATAATTTGGAAATTCAGACTTTGACGATTAAACCTTTGACGATAATTTCGGCCAAAAACAATTCAAGCGACGATTTGGTGAAAGATATCGGCACATTGAGAATAAGCGCAAGATTTTCCGGAACTTATGAAAATTTTAAGTCTTTTTTGAAAGGCATTGAGACAAATATAATGATTTCCAATGCGGCTGATTTTAAAATTGAGGGCCAATCAGCTACGCCGTTATTGCTATTTACCGGGTCGATTGATACATATTACCAAACTAATCAATAAACATTATGGCTATTGTAATAGAGGAAGAGAAAAGAATAATAAATTGGTTTGCCGTTTTAGTAGTGATGGCAATTTTCGCAATCATCGGCGTGGCGGCTTATTATTTGTTTTTTATCAATCCGAGTTCTATTAATGTCGTTGTGCCGTCAAATTTGGGAAAAATGAAAGAAACCATAAAAATTAAATTTAATCCAGGGGAAGTGCTTGATAGTCCGGCCCTAAAAGATTTGAAAATTTATGTGACGCCTATCGAGCCAGAACCGGCTTCAAATAAAAATCCTTTTAGCAGATTCTTGCCATAAGAAGAATATGGAAAATAAAAATTTAATCCAAGAATTAGTCAAGCAAAATTTACTTTCGGATGAAACCGCAAAAAAAATATCAAACGAAGCCGCTTTAGCAAGAAAAACCGTGGAAGATTTAATTTACGAAAGGCGGCTTATTGATGAAGAAAAGCTTGCCAATGTTAAAAGCTTAATTTTAGGAGTTCCTTTTAAAAAAATTAATTTTGATGAAATCGGAGACGATGTTTTAAATCTTATTCCGAAAGAAACGGTTAAAAATTATAAAGCAGTACCGATTAACCAAACCGGAGATATGCTGGTCGTAGGAATGGTCAACCCCGATGACTCAAAAGCTCAAGAGGCGCTGAAATTCGTTGCTAAGCAATTGAGAGTCAATTTAGGAGTTTATTTAATTGTTCCTTCTGTTTGGGAAGCGGCTTTGAGAAGATTTTCGCCTTATCGCAGCGGAATTGAAGAAGCTGTAAAATCGCTCAATCTTGATTCAACTAAAATTTCAACTCAGCGAATAGTGCAACTTGAAGAAGTTTCCACGGTTTCCGCTTCAGAAGAAGCTCCGATAATAAAAATTGTCGCGGAAACTTTAAAAGAAGCGGTTTGGCAAAAAGCTTCGGATATTCATATTGAGCCGCAACGCAATCGGGCCAGAATCAGATTTAGAATTGACGGAGAACTTCAGGAAACTTCTTCAATTCCACTAGAGCTTCATCAACCGATAATTTCCCGCCTTAAAGTGCTTTCCAATTTAAAAATTGATGAAACCCGGATCCCCCAAGATGGCCGGTTTAGAACCGTGCTCTTGGGAAGAGATATTGATTTTAGAGTGGCGACTTTTCCAACTCCAGTCGGAGAAAAAATGGCAATCAGAGTTCTTGACCCAAATGTCGGTTTAAGAGGATTGGAAGAACTGGGGTTAGTGGGAAAAAATTTAGAGATTTTAAGAAAATCAGCGAAAGAGCCTTATGGAATGATTTTGATAACCGGACCGACTGGTTCCGGAAAAACAACGACTCTATACGCAATAATGCAGAATTTTAACAAAGAAGACGTTAATATTGTCAGCCTGGAAGACCCGGTGGAATATTTTATTGACGGTTTAAATCAGTCGCAGGTGCGTCCGGAAATCGGATATGATTTCGCTTCCGGACTGCGGCAAATATTAAGACAAGATCCGGACGTGATTATGGTAGGAGAGATTCGAGACAGTGAAACAGCGGCTTTGGCAATTCACGCGGCTTTAACGGGGCACATCGTGCTTTCAACTTTGCATACCAATAACGCCGCAGGAGTTATTCCAAGATTGGTTGATATGAAAGTTGAATCTTTCTTACTGCCTTCATCTTTGAATTTGATGATTGCTCAACGTTTGGTCTTAAAACTCTGTCAAAAATGCAAAATTGCGGAAAACGCATCTTTGGAAATCAATGAAATAATAAAAAAGAATTTGGCTGTTTTGCCGAAAGATGTAATCGGAAAAAATACCGGAGATTCTTATAAAATATATCACGCAAAAGGATGTCCGGCTTGTAAAAATAAAGGAGTTATTGGACGGATAGCGTTATTTGAAGTTTTGGAAGTAACCAATGAATTAAAGGAAATTATGAGCCGTGAGCCGAATGAATTGAAAATTTTAGAAGAAGCTAAAAGGCAGGGAATGATGAATTTGCGGCAAGACGGAATTTTAAAGGCGCTTGACGGAATCGTATCAATCGAAGAAGTATTGAGGGAAACAACAGAAATGTGATAAAATGTAAGAGCTTATTAGCTTGATAGCTTAATAGTTTGACAGCTTGATAGCCGGATAGCTTGATAGCTGAATAAGCCGGACAGCTTGATAGCTAAACGGCGAAGCCGCTAGCAAGCTAAAGAGCTAATAGACTAAATTAATGATGGATTACAAACAAAAACTTGAAGAATTATTATTAACAACTGCGCAGCAAAATGCCTCTGATTTGCATCTGGCAGTCGGGAGGAGGCCGTCTATAAGAATTGACGGTTCTTTAATTCCGCTGCAAAAAGAACCTATATTAACTCCAGAGAGCGCCGAAGAATTAGTTTTCGCGCTTTTGACCAAAGAACAGAAGGAAAAATTTTTAAGAGAAAAAGAAATTGATTTTGCTTATGCTTTTGAAGATAAGGCGAGATTCAGAGTCAATGTTTTTTATACAAAGGGACATATGGCGGCTGCGTTGAGGCTTATTCCTTCGCAAATCAAAAGCATTGAAGAATTGTCTTTGCCTCCAATATTACATGATTTTACCAAGCTTTCTCAAGGGTTTTTTTTGGTAGTGGGACCGGCTGGGCACGGAAAATCAACAACATTAGCGGCTTTGCTTGATGAAATAAACCATAGCCGGATGGAGCATATTATTACAATTGAAGATCCAATTGAATATGTTTTTTCCCAGGATAAAAGCATTGTTTCGCAAAGAGAAGTAGAAAAAGACACAATTGATTTTAACAGAGCGTTAAGATCAGTTTTGCGGCAGGATCCAGATGTTATTATGATTGGTGAAATGAGAGATGCGGATTCAATTGCCACGGCGCTTACGGCGGCAGAGACAGGACATTTGGTTTTTTCAACTCTTCACACAAATTCCGCTTCTCAAACAATTGATAGAATAATTGACAGCTTTCCGGCAGTTCAGCAGGGGCAAATCGCTTCTCAATTGGCGGCGACTTTGGTGGGGATTATTTCCGAACGTTTAATTCCAAAAGTCGATGGCGGCCGTATACCGGCTTGCGAAATTATGATAAGCAACCCAGCAGTGCGCAATCTTATTAGAGAGAAAAAAGCTTATCAGATTGACTTAGTTATCGAGACCAGTTCTCAAGAGGGAATGATTACTCTAAACCATTCCTTGGCTAATTTAGTAAAGCAAAAAGAAATTTCTCTGGAAAAAGCGGAAATATATTCTTTAAATCCTTCGGAGTTGAGAATATTGGTGGACAGAAGTTAAATTTATTTGATAGCTTGATAGTCTGATAGCTGGATAGCTGGACAGCTTGATAGCTAAACGGCAAAACCGCTATTAAACCAAAAAGCTAATAATAAGCTGAAATATGAAATTTAAATATACAGCCAGAACAAAAGAAGGGGAACTGCAAACGGGTTTTGTTGAGGCAGTAAATCAGGAAACTGCCGGAAATATTTTGGGAGGGCACAATCTTTTCATTTTAAGCATAGAAGGGTCAGAAACCAAACACTGGCTTGATGGATTATTAAGATTTTTTAATCGGGTAAGATTGGTGGACTTAATGGTATTTACAAGGCAATTTGCCACACTGCTTGAGGCAAGCGTTCCTTTGGGCGATGCGATTAAAAATTTATTCAGACAAACTCACAACCAGATTTTAAAAGAAGCGGTCCATGAAATATCTTCTGACGTGGCGGCTGGATTGTCTTTATCTCAAGCAATGGATCGGCAGCCGGTTTTTAACGAGTTTTATGTAAATATGATTCGTTCAGCGGAAATTACCGGACGGCTCGATAGTGCTTTGAATTTTTTAGCTGATTATCTCGAAAAAGAAGTGAGTTGGCAGTCAAAAATAAAAAGCGCCCTTATTTATCCGCTGTTTGTTATCAGTTTGTTTGTGATAGTGGCTATTTTCCTTCTGGTTTTTGTTTTCCCCAAATTGATTCCGGTTTTCGCGGAATCAAATGTTCAACTGCCAATCATTACTAAAATATTTCTTAGCGCCGGAACATTTGTAATTGCTTGGTGGTGGATAATCATTATTATGGTTGTATTGGGCGCGATTTTGATTACGGATTACTTGAAATCAAAGGAAGGCAAGAATGTGGCAAACGAGATAATTGTTAAAATTCCGGTTTTTGGCGAATTATTTAAAAAAATTTATGTGGCCAGATTCGCTGAGTCGTTAAGCGTTTTAATTAGCGGAGGCATTCCGGCAACGCAGGCGATTGAAATTACCAGCCACAATATCGGCAATATCATTTATCGCGACATTCTCCATGAAATAGCCGAAAAAGTAAGAGCGGGAGAAATGCTTTCTTCTTTGCTGTCTCAGAACGAATATTATTTTCCGGCATTGGTCGGCCAGATGGTGGCTGTTGGAGAGGCTACGGGCCGCCTTAATCAAATGCTTTCAAAAATTTCCGTTTTTTATTCCCGGGAAGTCAATAACACACTTGATAATTTAAGCGAATTGATTCAGCCGATTTTGATAAGCATTGTCGGAATTTTTGTCGGATTGCTGTTTGCCGCTGTTCTTCTTCCAATATTCAATCTGGCGCAAGGATTCAAAACAATGTAAAATTATTATAAACGGTCGAATTAATTGAATTAATTAAAAATTAGAAACAAATAAAATGAAAAAAGGTTTTACTCTTATTGAAATGCTGATTGTTGTCGCTATTATTGCAATTTTAGCATCGGTGTTCTTGGTAGGTTTAAGAGGTTTTAGAGCGGGAGCGTATGATTCAAGAAGGATTTCCGACCTTCAAAAAATGCAAAGTTATTTGGAAATTTATTATACAAAAAATCGAGCTTATCCCAACGTGTCGACTTGGAGCGATTTGCAAACAACGTTAATTAATGCCGGGGTCGGGGTAACCGCGATTCCCAATGACCCTATTTCGGGAAATAAGTATGATTATGGCATTGATAAAAGCGATTTTCAGAGCTATGTTTTAGGCGCCAGATTCTCAACAAGCGATCATTCATCACTTAAAGAACAGACAGAAGTAGATGGGAATGTTTTCGGCGTTGATTGCGAAGATCCGGTGTTTTGCATCAGGTTCTAAGGTCTGAAAGATTGGTTATGACATATTTTATTTTATTTTTTTTCGGTTTGGCAGTCGGCAGTTTTTTAAATGTCGTTTCTTTAAGATATGAGCCGGGCCGGAAATTGTTGGATTTAAAAATTATCGGCGGTCGTTCGCGTTGCCCGCATTGCCGAGAAACTCTAAAGTGGTATGAACTCATACCGCTTTTAAGTTTTATTATTCAAAAAGGCCGATGCAGGAATTGCGGCAAGCGATTATCTTTGCAATATCCGCTTGTTGAATTTTTAAGCGGGTTGATTTTTGTTTTTGTGCCGTTTGTTTCGGTTAATAGTTTGCAATTTATAATTTATAACCAGTTTTTACAGTTTTTGGTTATTGGCTCTTGGCTGTTAATTTTTATATTATTTCTTTTGCTTTCAATAATAGATTTTCATCATTATATTATTCCCGATTTAATAAATCTGGTTTTGGGATCATTGGGAATTATTTTAATTGCGCTTAATCAAAAAATCGGAAATTTTGGATTTATTACCGGTTCGTTTCTGGGACATTACGCGGCGATTTTCGGATTTCGCGAAAGTATCTGGTTAAATCATTTTTTTGCCGCTTTTTTGGGAATGGCGTTTTTCGGCCTTGTTATCATCTTAACTCGCGGCCGGGCAATGGGATGGGGAGATTTTAAGCTGGTTGGCGCTTTAGGGCTTATTTTCGGTTGGCCGGATATAATTATGATAATCGCCTTATCGTTTATTATCGGCTCCATTTTCGTCGCGCCGCTTTTGATAAAAGGGCGGAAAAATATGAAAGACGCCGTTCCTTTCGGCCCGTTTATGATAATGGCTTCGGTTTTAGTTTTTTTTATTGGATTTCAAATGATTGACTCTTACTTTAAATTATTTGGTATAATTCGATAATGAACAAGAAAAACGGCGAAAAAGGATTCACGATCGTGGAACTGTTGGTTGTTATCGGTATTATCGCAATTTTGTCGGTTGGTCTTGTGTTTTACGGGCGGACTGCCGAACGCCAATTGATTTTATTCAAAGAACAGCAAAAAATAATTACTAATCTTCAAAAAGCGAAATCTTTAGCCATCAATACTTTTAACGATCAAACCGTGCCTTGCGGCTATGGCGTTCATTTTGAAATGCCGATTACATATTTTATTTTTAAAGAAGAATCGCCGAGTAGTAATCCAACTTGCTCGGATATAGATTTTATTTACACCGATCCTTTGGTAAACCCCTCTTCAAAAGACGAAATTTTTGGCCAAAAAGAAAAATTAGACCTTGCGGTCAAATTCAACAAATTAATTAACGCCGATAATTCCAATTTCGGTGATATTATTTTTATGCCGCCGGATCCGACGGTTTATATTGACGGCGACAACGGGATTGTTTACGGCTTAATAGAGGTCGCGACCATTGACGATACGGCAAGCGCAATAATTAAAGTTAATAATTTTGGCCAAATTACTTCCCAATGAAAATGAAATTTAAAATACAGACCTCAAAACTAAAAAATAAAAAAGGTTATCTTCTTGTTGAAGTGATGATAGCCATATCTCTTTTAACCCTCGGTTTTTTCGGAACTTTAAGTCTGATTTCAAATTCCATATCTTTAAATTCTGTTGTCAGCGACCATTTCATTGCCAATTATCTGGCAATGGAAGGCATTGAAACGGTTAAAAATCTGATAGACGCCAATTTTTTTAAAAGCAACCCCTGGAATTTGGGATTTACAAACGGAAATTTCGAAATTGATTATCAAAGCGCGGCTTTAAAATCTGATTCAGGCCAGCCAATTTTATTTGATTCTGCTTCCGGCTTGTATGGTTATCAAAGCGGCAACCCAAGTCCATTTAAAAGAACCATTAAAGTCGATTTTATCAACATAAATGAGATGAAAGTTAATTCAATTGTCAGCTGGACCGGCCGCGGCAACGCGAAATTCGAAATAAATTTAGAAGATCATTTTTTTAACAATAAATAATGAAAAAAACAATTAATCCGTTAATTTTTCAAAAGGGATTTACCATCGTGGAACTTATTGTTGCCATGAGTTTATTTGTTGTTTTGATATCTATTGCCGTGGGGGCATTTATAAACATTAACCGCAATCAAAGGATAATCGTGGCGCTGATGGCCGCTAATGACAATATGGGATTAACCTTAGAGCAGATGGCGCGCGAGATAAGAACCGGCTATAATTTTTGCGAAATTTCCAAGGAAAAAATTCAGTTTGTTAATGCCAAAGATCAAGTTATCCGATATCGTCTAAATAACGCTTCTTCTTCGATAGAAAAAGGAATTTCTTCGATTTCCGGCCCGGGTAGCGGCGATTGTTCGGATGCCGCTGATAGCTGGTTTACTTATCAGCCGCTCTCGGCCGATAATGTGAAAATAACCATTTTAAATATGCAGATTTGCGGTAAAAATCTTGATACCAATATTCTTCTTGATAATTGCGGCAGCGGCGACACTAGTTATCCGCCGAGAATCACTTTAGGCCTTTCAATAACCAGCAATGAGCCGATTGTTAAGAAAAGCGGCATTTCCATAAATATCCAAACCACTGTCAGCAGCCGAAGAATAGAATAACTTTTAATTGACATTTAAAAGTAAAAGATTTATTTTATAAACAGCAGTTCTTCATATATAAATAAGGCGAAATCATTACAAAATTGCTTGATTAATAAAAGGAGGAACAGATGAAAAGGATGAAAAGATTTTTTATAGTTGCTGTTTTTGCTCTTTTTTTGATTGTTTGTCTTATGGCCGTTGCCAGCGAAGCGTCAGTTATTTCTTTATCAAAGGATAGTGCGAAGAAGAATAATAAAGAACAAAACCTCAACTACAAAGAAGGTATCATCGGCATCTGGCGATGGGAAGGGGAAACTAATAAGGGGGAAACTGCGGTTTGTTATCTAATGTTTTCCACTGATGGCAAAACCGGATATAAATTCGTTATTGCGGAAAGCAATGACGGTATTTATACCCACATTAAAGGAGTTGTTCTTAGTAAGGATATTTCTTACAGAGTAGAAAATGATTCTATTGTCATCTATTGGGGCATTGGAGCCATTGATATTATCAATTCCTCCAGTACCACTATAGAAAAAATCAAAATCATTTTTCTCAATACGGACACTCTTGAAATAAATGATCCCTTTCGGGTTTTTGACAGCGATAGTAATCTTGTCGTACCGTCTCATAAAATCTACAGACGGACTTTCGCTTGGTGACTTTTGTGAATCGCCAGCCGGATTTTCGATTATTCGATAATCCGGCTTTTTTATTCTTAAAAATTTAAGAATCAATATCTGATTTCACCTATAAATAAAACGTAGTTATCAGAACTCTCAAAATAATCCGAATTTATTTTTCCGCCGGGAGTAAAAATCCCCGCGGAATCTATGACGCCAGATGAAACAATCGGCGTTTTCAGCCAAATGGATTCGATTTTCCTTAAATTATTTGTCAAATACAGGAAGTGGTTTGCGCCGATATCTATCCAGCGATTGCTGGTTGGATTAATTAAAAATTTAGCGCCGCTCTCTTTCATTTTTTTTAAGTCGTTCGGATAATGAATTTCCAGACAAATAGGAGAGGCGAATTGAATCTTTTTGTTATAATCAAACGATAAAATTTTCATTTCGCCCTTGACATATTGTTTTTGAGGGTTAAAAATCGCGTAATTTTTCGACTCTGGATTAAATTTTTTAAGCCAGTTCAGATAAAACGGCTGCCAATCAAACGGCCAATATTCGCCCATAAATGTCAGGCGCCTTTTGTGATAAACATCGGCAATGTTTCCGTTTTCATCAAAAAGAACGGCGGAATTGTATCGTTTTTCTCCACTTACAGTATCCAAAGTGGCGATTGTTTTTTTATTCAATTCTTTGGCAAGATTTTCAATAACATAAAGAGAATCATCTTGGCTGTTTCCGACAGCATCGTTCGCGCTGATAATTGATTTGTCCAGAATGTCTTCCGGCAAAATAAGAAAATCAAAATTGTTTTTTTTGCCTAATAATTCGCGTT
>Ga0155760_120_pt1 | contig 12741 bp, 13 predicted proteins | sample RifCSPlowO2_01_FD_107414 | JGI IMG/M metagenome (GOLD analysis project Ga0155760, IMG submission 107414) | Candidatus Wolfebacteria bacterium RIFCSPLOWO2_01_FULL_38_11
TGGGAACAGCCAATTCTTTAGTTTATGTGAAGGGGCGAGGGATTATTATTAATGAGCCGACAATCGCGGCGGTCAACAATAAAACCAACCAAGTTTTGGCAATTGGCGATGAAGCCAAGAAAATGCTGGGGCGGGCACCTTCTCATATTTCCGTGGTAAGACCTTTGATTAATGGCGTGATTTCCGATTTTGAAATGGCGCAGGAAACTTTGCGCCATTATTTTAAGCGGATAAGCAGTAATAAATTTTTTGGCTTTCATCGGGCAGTCATTGGAATTCCCTCGAATTTAACAGAGGTTGAAAGAAAATCCGTGGAAGACGTTGTGCTTTTGGCCGGCGCAAGCAAGGTGTTTTTAATCGAGGAGCCGGTTGCGGCGGCGCTGGGAGCAAGATTGCCTATAGATGAGCCGGTTGCCAATATGATTATTGATATCGGCGGCGGCACAACGGATATCGCCATAATTTCCATGAACGGTACGGTGAATTCTAAAAGCCTGAAAATCGCAGGGGATAAATTTAATGATGATATCATTAAATTTATTCGCGATGAGTTTAAATTATTAATAGGCGAGCCGACGGCAGAAGAGCTTAAAATAGCAATTGGGGCAGCTATCCCTTTGGAAGAAAAGCTAGAGCTTTTGATTCGCGGCCGAGATATGTCAACTGGCTTGCCGCGAGAAGTAATAATAAAGAGCCATCAAATTAGAGCGGCTATTAATCGATCACTTCATTTAATTATTGAAGCTACAAAAGAAACTATTGAAATTGCTCCGCCGGAATTGGCTGGAGATATTTTGGCGCGAGGAATTTATTTGTGCGGCGGCGGGAGCCTTTTAAGAGGCATAGATGTTTTAATTGAGAAAGAAGTTGGAGTGAAAACAACCGTAATTGACGACCCTTTAACCTGCGTGGTGAGAGGGACGGGAGCGGCAGTAGAAAATATTTCAAAATATTCTCCGATTTTTAATATTCCATTAAAGCCGCTGGATATCTCTTTTTAAGAGTTATTGAGTTATTTTGTTATTAGGTTTAAATTAATACTGATAACTATTAATGAATACCCAATGACTAAATCAAAAGATTTCTTTTTAGAGGAAGCGGTTCTTGATGATTTGGCGAAAGATTTGGATCTTTTAGAAATACCACTTTCGGAAAAAGCTTTTAAGCTTGTGGGATTTTTCGGAGCGCTTATTTTTTCGATAATTTTTCTTAGATTGGCTGTTTTTGGAGTTTGGCAGGGTGATTTTTATAAGCATCGGGCATTAGTAAATTCCGGACAAATTGTTTCTTTATCAACCAAAAGAGGAATAATTTATGACCGCTTTGGAAATTCGTTGGTTGAAAATAAGCCGATTTTCCGTTTGAGTTTGAAATTGACGGAATTTTTTAAGGAAAATAATCGAAAGCAAGTTTTTGAAAAATTAGCGGAAGTTCTAAATATTCCGGAAGAAGAAATAGAGGAAACTATTGCTAATGTTGATTTGGAAAAGCAAAGCGCAATTATTTTGGCAACGCGATTAACGGAAGAGCAGGAGGCAAAAATAAAAGAACTTAATTTAAAAGCAGTTCAGATTGAAGAAAATTTTAGAAGAGAATATTCTGACGCTAAAATTTTTTCTCATTTACTCGGTTATACGGGGTTGGTGGATAAAGAGGATTTGAAGAGCAATGAGGAATTTTCTTTAAATGATATTATCGGGAAAAGCGGATTAGAAAGTTATTATGACAATGAATTGCGCGGAATTGAAGGGCAGATAATGTATTATCGTAATGCCAAGGGAGAAATAATGGACGAGAAATTTCTGCGCGAATCAGCGGCTGGTTATGCGATTGAGACAACGATTGACACGGATTTTCAAAAATATTTTTATAGCCGATTATTGGAAGGATTAAATAATGTCGGCAGTGAAAACGGAGCTGGTATTGCCATTAATCCGAAAAACGGGGAAATTTTGGCTTTGGTAAGTTTGCCGGGATTTGATAATAATGAAATTTCTCCAAGCGCATTGGCAGACAGCAGAAAACCGCTTTTTAATCGGGCGATTTCCGGGCTTTATTCGCCGGGTTCAACTGTTAAGCCTTTAGTTGCTTTGGCGGCTTTGAAGGAAAATATTATTGATGTTGATACGGAAATTTTTTCTCGAGGATATATTGAGGTGCCGAATCCTTATTATCCCGATAAGCCTTCCCGTTTCGTTGATTGGAAAGCGCACGGCTGGGTTGATTTTTATTCAGCAATTGCCAGATCAAGCAATATTTATTTTTACGCGGTTGGAGGAGGATTGCCGGAAAATGAATATGGTTTAATAAGCGGCAATTCGGGAAAAATAAAAGGATTAGGTGTGGAAAAACTAAATAATTATTGGAGACAATTCGGCTTTGAAGAAAAAACCGGAATTGATTTATCTTCGGAGGCAAGCGGTTACTTACCTGATCCGAAAAAAAAGGAAAAAGTCAGCGGACAAATATGGAGATTGGGCGATACATATAACGTGAGTATTGGACAGGGAGACTTAATAATTACGCCGATTGAACTTATCAATTATATTGCCGCAATTGCCAATGGCGGGAAGATTTACCGGCCTTTTATCGCAAAAAAAATGATTTCAGGAAATGGAGAAACAATAAAAGAAATTCAACCACAAATTTTAAATGATTATTCCAATTTAGAACCTTATTTAAAGGAAGTCCGGAAAGCAATGACAGACACTGTTTCAAAACCTTATGGAACAGCTTATTCTTTAAATGATTTAGGAATAAAAATTGCTGCAAAAACCGGCACTGCCCAGATTCAAGAAAATGCGAAAATTAACGCTTTTTTCGTCGGCTATGAACCAGCTGATGATCCTGAAATCGCAGTTTTGGTTTTAGTGGAAAATGCAAAAGAAGGAGGGTTAAATGCGGTGCCAATAGCAAAAGATGTTTTGAAATGGTATTATGAAAACAGAATTAAACCATGAACAGTGAATTACGGCAAGATATTGTTTCTGGGGATTGGATTGTGATTGCGCCGGGAAGAGCAAAAAGACCAGACCAATTATTGAAAAAAGAAAAGAGAATAAAAGCATTAAAGAAAGATTGTGTTTTTGAAGACCCTCAAAAAACAAACAGCCATCCGGTTTTTATTTTCCCTGATAATAAGAAAAAGTGGAGAGTTCAAGTAATTCCAAATAAATATCCGGTTTTTGCTTCAAAAAATATTTGTCCGCAGGCATATAATCACGGGCCCTATTCGATTATTGAAGGTATCGGGAGACATGAAGTAGTAATCAGTAAGGACCATGATAAAAATTTTCCTTATTTATCCAAAGAAGACGCCAATCTGGTTTTTAGAGCTTTTAAGGAAAGATATTTAAATATTGCAAATGATATTTGTTCGGTTTATGTTGCAATTTTTCAAAATTGGGGAAGAAAAGCCGGCGCTTCAATATATCATCCGCATTACCAAATAATGTCTATTCCAGTGGTGCCGCCTGACGTTTCTCATTCAATTTCCGGATCGGATAATTTTTATAAAAGAAACAAAAAGTGCGTTCACTGCGAGATGATTGAATGGGAGAAAGAATATGGCAAGCGAATAGTTTATGAGAATGAAGGCGCAATTGTTTTTGCCCCTTTTATTTCCCGTGAGCCCTTTGAATTGAGGGTTTTTCCCAAAAAACATCTGTCTTATTTTGAGGATACGGCGGAAAATGACATGGAATTTGCGGTTGAGGCGCTTCAGGCGGCTTTGAAGAAAATAAAGATTAAATTAAAAGATCCGGATTATAATTTTTTTATCCATACTGCGCCGGTAAAAGATAAAAAAGCGCATAGCCATTATCATTGGCATATTGAAATTTTGCCGAAAATCAGCATTTCAGCCGGATTTGAATTAGGAACAGGCATTGAAATTACAATGGTTGATCCAGATGAAGCGGCAAAAATTTTAAGATGATATCCGCAATTTTAGAAATAATTTCCCGTTACGTACTTTTAATAATTGAGCAAACCGGTTATGCCGGCGTGTTTTTTTTGATGTTTTTAGAATCAGTTAATATTCCCATTCCTTCAGAAATTATTATGCCATTTTCAGGATTTTTAGTTGCTAAAAATATTTTTAATTTCTGGCTGGTAATTTTTTTCGGCGCTTTGGGCAATTTAGCAGGTTCGCTTTTTTCGTATTGGCTGGGATATTTGGTCCGCAAGGGAATTTTACATTGGAATAATCATAAGGTTTCCGGCGAAGTCGAGAAGGCAAGATTGTGGGTAGATCGGTTTGGCGATTGGGCAATTTTTATTTCCAGAATCTTGCCGGTAGTGAGAACTTTTATTTCTTTCCCCTTGGGCGTTTTGATGGTAAAATCTTTATGGAGATTTTCAATTTTGACATTTATCGGTTCAATAATTTGGTCGGGATTTTTGACATATTTGGGTCTGTTTTTCGGGAAAAATTGGGAAGTGCTTCATATTTATTTTAGAAAATTTGATTATCTAATTTTAGCGTTGATAGTTTTCGGAGGAATTTTTTGGATTTGGCATATTTTAAGAGAGCGAATTAAAAATAAAATTAAAAATGGAGACTAAAAAGAGAATAATAATCGCAAATTGGAAAATGAATCCGTCAACAGTTGAAGAGGAAAGAGCGTTGCTATCAAAAGAATTGGAAAATATTAATTTTAACGGCGAGCTGGTTATTGCGCCGCCGTTTGTTTATCTTACAGATACAAACATTCAGAATTTGAGGGTAAAAAATATAAAATTGGGAGCGCAAGATGTTTTTTGGAAAGATGAAGGGGCTTATACCGGAGAAATATCGCCGAAAATGTTGAAAGATTTTGGAGTGGAATATGTGATTATCGGCCATTCGGAAAGGCGCAAATATTTAAATGAGACAGATGAGGCAATCAACAGGAAGGTTTTGGCATCGCTTGAAGACGGATTAAACGTTGTTTTATGTGTGGGTGAAGATTTGGGGACTCGCCAATTAAGCAAAGAAGTCGTGGAAGAATTCATTAAAAATCAACTTCAAAACGATCTTAAGGGATTGCCGGCGGATGGCAGCCAAAAATCAAAAATTATTATTGCTTATGAGCCGATTTGGGCAATCGGAACGAAAGTTTCCGATAACCCCAATGATGCCGCGGAAATGATAAAATTTATTAAAAATATTTTAAATTCCGAACTTCATATTTCAAATACGGCGGTATTATACGGCGGTTCGGTTAATGCGGAAAACATAAAAAGTTTTGTGGAAAAAGAGGAAATAGACGGTTTTTTAGTTGGTCAGGCCAGTTTAAATCCGGATGAATTTAAAAAAATAATAGGAGTTTTATCATAGATTTATGGCATACAAAAAAATAGTTAAATTAATTGCAAAAATAATTATCGCTTTAATCGCTTTAATGACAATAGCAAGTTTAAGTTTCTTTTAAATTAAGAAATGAAAAAAATACATTTAACAGCAAAAGACGGAATAAAAATTATTGCCGATGTTTATGAAAAAAATAACGCTATTGGTTGGCTGGTATTGGTTCATATGATGCCGGCGACAAAAGAATCTTGGCAAGATTTTGCCCCGGAAGCCCAAGAAGCCGGCTACGGGAGTATTGCCATTGATTTGCGGGGACACGGAGAATCAGACGGAGGGCCGGATGGATTTTTAAAATTTTCCGATAAAGAACATCAAAACAGCATTTTTGATTTAGAAGCAGGGGTAAAATATTTAATTGAAGAAAAAAAAGCAATTGCAGAGAAAATTTATTTTATCGGCGTTTCCATTGGCGCGAATTTAGCTTTGCAATATATTGCCGAAAATCAGGAATTCAGGAAAGCAGTTTTGCTCTCAGCAGGCTTGGATTATCGGGGAATTAAGACAGAGCCGTTGGCTCAAAAATTAAAAAAAGGACAGGAAGTTTTATTTGTGGCCGCTAAAGACGATGAAAGATCGGACGGCAATAATGTTGAAATGAATCAGCGGCTTTTTGAATTGACGCCGATTGGCGTTGGCAAAGAAATTAAAATTTATGAAACAGGCGGGCATGGTACGGATATCATGGAAAACCATCCCGAATTAAAAGGGTCGATAATAAGTTTTTTAAAAAAATAATATGAATAATATAATTTCCGGAGAGACAACTAAGCAAGCGGGCAAATTTGCGGCAGTGGGAGTGATTAACACCGCGGTTGATTTTATTGTTTTGAATATTTTAATTTATTTCGGATTTACTTTGGCTTTCGTGGTTTTGGGGCAGGAATTTTTGGTGGCTAATGTAATTTCAGTGGCAGTGGCGATGGTTAACAGTTTTATTTTAAACAAACAATGGACATTTAAAGCGGAGACGGCAAATATTTATCTCGAAATTGTTAAATTTATCGTGGTGACCGTTATCGGAATGTTTGTTGTTCATCAGATAATTTTTAACGTTTTATACTATAATTTGCCGGCCATTTCTTCAGCTGTTATATCGATAGTCAATATTTTGAGATTAAACAGTATTTTCTCTAATGAATTTGTGAGATTAAATTTCGCAAAAAGTATTGCAATTGTTGCTTCGCTCATTTGGAATTTTGTCGGCTATAAATTTATTGTTTTCAAAAGTCGAGCTAACTCTTGATTTTTTATTTTGGCTTGTTATAATATAAATAAGTGAGTTAAGTTTTTCTTATTCTTACTCTGATAAAGAGCGGGAAAATTTAAGGAAAGCTTATCTGATTTTTTTCCTCCGCCAGTCCTTTGGACTGGCGGAGGTTTTATTTGCACAGATGAGGAAATATTGTTATATTTAGATAAGCAATAAAAATTTAAATAAGGAGGAGTATTATGGCGAAAATATCCAACCTTTGCTTTCCGTTGAAAGAGAATCAAATCCTTCTAGCTCTTAAGAAAGGGGGTTTTGGAGCGGGAAAAGTGAACGGCTTTGGCGGGAAAGTTGAGAAAAATGAAGGCATAGAAGAATCATTGATTAGAGAAGTTTGGGAAGAATGCCGACTGGAAGTAAGGAGAAAGAGTTTAGTAAAGGCCGCGGAATTAGACTTCTATCTCAAAAAAGGCAATGATTACAACCATTTGACCCAGTGCCATATTTTCCTGGTAAAAAAATTGTTTGGAAATCCGGTTGAATCAGCGGAGATGAAGCCGAAGTGGTATGAGACAAAAAAAATTCCGTATGGCGATATGTGGGAGGCAGATCAATTTTTCCTTCCGGTGATTTTAGGAGGGGAAATTATAAAGGGAAGGGTTATTTATAATCATAATGGGAGCAGAGTGTTAGAGTTTTCTTATAGAACGACAAAATTTTAGTTTTAATCTTTTTAATTAAAAGAGGGCGATTTTTCCGCCCTCTTTTTTAATTGCCATTAATTTTTTATTTTGTATAATTAAATTGGGATCGTTTGCTGAGCACTCACTAAGTAAAAAAATTGGAGGTCACCGCAACGATCCCTTTAGTTTATTTATTTTATTATTATGTTTGACCAAAATGTTTTATTAAAGCAGATAAGCCATTATAAAATAGGAGGACACGCGAGATATTTTTTTGAAACAGACGAGGTGGATAAATTGGCAAAATCAATTGAAAAAGCGAGAAAAATAAAAGCGCCTATTTTTGTTTTAGCCGGTTCAACCAACGTTTTAATCGGAGATAAAGGTTTTGACGGCTTAATCCTCCGGCCAAATTTTAATTTTATCGAAAACAATGACGGAGAGGTTGTTGCGGGAGCAGGGACATTAATGAGCGATTTATTGGAATTTGTTTTAGGAAAAAATTTTTCCGGATTAGAATGGGCGGCGGGACTTCCGGGAACTGTTGGCGGAGCCGTACGAGGCAATGCCGGAGCTTTTGGACAGGAGATAAAAAATATAATAGAAAGCGTTGTAAGCCTTGATATTTTAGAAAAGCAGCCGAGGATTGTAAAAAGGACGGTTGATGAATGTTTGTTTAATTACCGCTCCAGTATTTTCAAAGAAAATAGAGGAAGGGAAGTAATAATTGAAGCTGTCTTTAAATTAAGAAAAGGAGATAGACAATCTTTGATGGAAGAATCGGAGAAGAATTTGAATTATCGGCTGGCAAATCATCCAATGGAATATCCAAGTTTGGGGAGCACTTTTAAAAATATTCCTTTGTCGAGTTTTAAGAATCGTAAATTTATGGCTTCGCTTCCAATAAAGAGCGATCCGTTTCCAATCGTGCCGGCGGCTTATTTAATCTCTGAGGCGGGATTAAAGGGCGTTTCTTTTGGAGGAGCGATGATTTCTCCCAAACATCCGAATTTTATTGTCAATGTCTTGGATGCAACCTCAAAAGATGTTGAAAATCTGATTAAATTGGCGAAAAATGCGGTGAAAAAGAAATTTAACATTGAACTCGAAGAAGAAATTGAGCGCATTTAAAATTTTTCTTTTGTTATTTTTAAAAATTTTCCGATTTTTTTGCTTCTTTAATTCATCTTGAGTTATCCACAGATGAAAGTGTTGTTTTTGAAGTTTAATAGTTGCATAATTATATTAGAGAGAAGAAATAAAAAAAATTGTACGCGATCAGTGCGAGGAATTGTTTAGTCGGGCAGTTCTTCCACTGGCCAAAAAATAATTTTCATCCAAATTTCGTAAAATTCGGATGAATAATGCCAAAATGGCTAAAAAGAAAAAAGCAAAGAAAAAGACTGCAAAAAGAAAGAAGAGAAGATAGTCTTTTTCAGATTTAAAACCGCCTTTATACAAGGCGGTTTTATTATTAAATTCTTTTTTGTTGAGGATTTCCAATGGGGCTTGTAAAGGCGGTTTTTTTGTTTATAATTTAAAGAAAAACTTTGCTTTGCCGCTTGATTAAATTTATTTTTTCAAGAGGCGCGGCTTTGTTAAATTTAAAATGAATATAATAATTCAAGCAACAGGTTTAGATTTAACGTCTTCGATTAGAGAATATATAGAATCAAAAATAGGGTCATTGGATAAGTTCATTTCTAAAAAATTTGAAGAAAAGGGAGAAATTAAGGTGGAAATTGAAATTGCAAGGTTAACGAAGCATCATAGACAAGGAGATGTTTTTTACGCCGAGGCAAATATTCATTTGCCAAGAAAGATTTTAAGGGCTGAACATTCTGATTGGGACGTCAGAGTGGCAATTGATAAAGTTAAAGACAAGCTTCAGCAGGAAATTAAAAAATATAAAGAAGTAATGACTGCTGTTTCAAAAAAGAAAGGAACGGAAATACGGGGGAAAAAATAAAAATTATTTTTAGAGATTATAATGTTTGATTTTTTAAAAAATGTTTTTGGAAAATTTAATTTTGAGCCGCTGATAAAGGAAATAAATTCATTGGAAACTGGTTTGGAGAAATTGGATGACAAGGAGCTGAAAAGAAAGAGCTTGCAGCTTAAAGAGGAAATAGAAAACGGCAAAAGCCTCGATGATTCTCTGGTCGAGGCTTTTGCATTAGTGAGGGAAGCGGCGAAGCGGACGCTTGGTCAGCGTCATTTTGATGTTCAACTTATGGGTGGAATTATTTTGCATCAGAGAAAAATTTCCGAGATGGCGACTGGCGAGGGAAAAACCTTGGCGGCTACCGCGCCGGCATATTTAAATGCTTTGATCGGTAAAGGAGTGCATGTGATAACAGTTAATGATTATCTGGCAAGGCGCGACACTGTTTGGATGGGACAAATTTATCATTTATTGGGATTGTCAATCGGCTGTTTGAGTCATCAATCAGCTTTTATTTATGACCCGAGCGCGAAAGTTGAGGAACAGGAAGATAAGGAACGCGATATTTTGGGCAGTTATAAGGTAATGCAAGATTTTTTGAGACCAATTTCAAGAAAAGAAGCTTATAAATGTGATATTTTATACGGCACTAACCATGAATTCGGTTTTGATTATTTAAGAGATAATTTAGCTTATGATGCCAGTCAGCAAGTTCAAAGAACGAATTTTTATTACGCGATAATTGACGAAATTGACAGCATTTTAATTGATGAGGCGAGAACTCCTTTAATTATTGCCGCTCCAGATGCGGAATCTTCGGAATTTTACAAAATTTTTGCCAGGATTGTCCGTAATCTTAAAAAAGAGGACGATTATGTTATTGATGAAAAGTTAAAATCAGTTTCCATTACTGATGAAGGAATAAGCAAGGTTGAAAAAGCGCTAAATATCGGCAATCTTTACAGCCCGGAATATTTGAGATTGGTTCATTATTTGGAAGAATCGTTAAAAGCTTTTACTTTGTTTCAAAAAGACAAAAATTACATTATTGAAGGAGATGAAATTGTAATTGTTGACGAATTTACCGGAAGAAAAATGTATGGTCGAAGATATTCCGGAGGCCTTCATCAGGCAATTGAGGCAAAAGAAGGAGTGTTGGTAAAACAAGAATCGCGGACATATGCTTCAATCACTTTACAAAATTATTTCAGGTTGTATGAGAAGATTTCCGGAATGACGGGGACAGCGAGCACTTCGGCGGAAGAATTTCACAAAGTTTACGGATTGGATGTTGTGAGTATTAAGACAAACAAACCAATGGTTCGGAAAGATTTGTCAGATGCCATTTATAAAAATTTTGAAGCTAAATACAGAGCAGTTGTCGAGGAAATAAGAAAAAAACATGCTGACGGGCAACCAGTTTTGGTTGGTACGGCTTCAATTGATCATAACGAGCTTTTATCAAATTTATTGAAGCAGGCCGGAATTCCGCATGAAGTTTTAAATGCAAAGAATCATGAGCGGGAAGGCGCGATTATCGCGCAAGCAGGAAAACTTAAAGCAGTGACGGTGGCGACCAATATGGCTGGACGGGGAGTTGATATTATTTTAGGAGGAAACCCGCCTGATTCTGAAGAAGCAAAAAAAGTTAAAGAGCTGGGAGGATTATGCGTGATTGGCACGGAAAGACATGACGCAAGGAGAGTTGACAACCAATTAAGGGGACGAGCCGGCCGGCAAGGAGATTTAGGAGAGTCACAGTTTTTTCTTTCTTTAGAAGATGATTTGCTTAGGATTTTTGGAGGCGAGAGAATCAAAAATTTAATGGAAAGTTTTAATTTGCCCGAGGACGCTCCGATTGAATCAAGATTGGTTTCAAAAGTGGTCAATGAGGCGCAGAAAAAAATCGAAGGAATTAATTTTGACGCGCGTAAGCATTTGCTGGAATATGACGATGTTTTAAATAAGCAAAGAAGCGCAATTTATCACAGGCGGCAAGAAATTTTAGAAAGTTCAAAGGCGGAGGAAGAAAAGCAAAAAAACGCCAGAATTTTGGGAATTTTGGATATGCTTTGGATGAATCATTTGGAAAATATGGAAGCTTTAAGAGAATCAGTGCGGCTTAGAGCTTATGGCCAGCATGATCCTTTGGTGGAATACCGCAGAGAAAGCAGAAAACTTTATCAGCAAATGCTGGAAGATTTTGAGAAAATGGCAGAGAATGTCGAGAAAATAGCGGAAACAGGCGGTGTTAGCGCGCCAATGCCAGTTAATAGCGCGATTAAATTGTCTCAAGATCCGAAATATAAAAATGTCGGGCGCAATGACCCTTGCCCATGCGGTTCTGGTAAGAAGTTTAAGAAGTGTCACGGGGCGTAGAAATAAAAAAGCTCGATTATCTGACTTTTTTATTAAGGCGTAATAATTATCATTTTTTCGCCTGGTTTTTTGTAGTTGAATTTTGAGCGGAATTCCTTTTCTAAATTTTGGGGACGGGAGAAATATTCTATTTCCGATTTTATTTTTTCGTTTTCTTCATCTAAAGTTTGAGCTTTAGCGCTAAGAGTTAAAAATTTTTCTTTTAGTTCATTGCGTTCATTGAAGACAAAATAAATCTGAACCGAAATGGCTGAAAGAATAATAACTAAAATAACAATAATTGCCGTCTTCATACTTATATAATATTATATTAAAACTATTTATGAATAACAGCAATATCAGGAATTTTGTGATTATTAGCCATATTGACCACGGAAAATCCACTTTAGCCGACAGGTTTTTGGAAATCACTAAAACTGTGGAAAGCCGCCAAATGAAAGCGCAGTTTTTAGATTCTTTGGAATCAGAAAGAGAAAGGGGAATTACTATAAAGATGGCTCCAGTGAGGATGTCCTACTCCCTAAATTCTAATTTTTATATTCTTAATTTAATCGACACTCCCGGACATCCGGATTTCGGATACGAAGTTTCGCGGGCGCTCGCGGCAGTGGAAGGAGCGATTTTATTGGTTGATATTACCCAGGGCATCCAAGCGCAAACTTTGGCAAAGTTTTATACTGCTTCAAAACAAGGATTAAAAATAATTGGCGCGGTTAATAAAATCGATTTGGCTCAAGGATTTGATATTGAAAAAAGAATTGAAGAGTTGGCTGAGCTTATCGGCTGCAGTCCGGAGGAAATACATAGAATATCGGGGAAAACAGGCGTTGGCGTAGAGGAACTTCTTAAGGCAGTAATAGAAAATGTTCCGGTTCCAAATTCAAAAATTATTGCTTCAAATGCTGAAATAGGGCGAGCTTTGATTTTTGATTCTTTTTACGACGACCATAAAGGGATTGTCGCTTCAGTAAGAGTTTTTACAGGAGAATTTAAGATCGGGGATGATTCTTGTTTGGCTGCTGCCGGAGAAAAATTCAAAATTAAAGAGATTGGATATTTTATGCCGAAATTGAAACCATCGGAAAAATTATTTAACGGAGAAATCGGATATATTGCTACCGGCCTGAAGGATCCGGAAAAAATTAAAATCGGGGACACAATTATAAATAATTTA
>Ga0155760_102_pt1 | contig 11937 bp, 12 predicted proteins | sample RifCSPlowO2_01_FD_107414 | JGI IMG/M metagenome (GOLD analysis project Ga0155760, IMG submission 107414) | Candidatus Wolfebacteria bacterium RIFCSPLOWO2_01_FULL_38_11
TGTCTTAGAAGTTCGGCGGGATTAAGAGTTAGAGCTACAGTAGTGGCTATAATAGCCAAAACACCGATAACAATCAAAAGTTCTAAGAGCGTGAAAGCTGACTTTTTTTTATTTATTTTCATCGTATTTATTACGATTAATATATCTAAGTATTTAATATACTATTAAATTATCTTATCATTAAAATTTGAGCTTCTGCATAACTATTTCGCATTTCACAGAGCTCTTTGAGGTACTCTTTTGCAAATCTTAACGAAAGAGGCAAAAAGATAGCTGAATTCCTTTTTTTCCCAATCATTTAAGTATTTTTTCTATGTTGCTTAATAAAGATTGGGCATACTCTTTCTTTTCCTGTATATATTCTCTATCCTTCTCTGGATCAAAGTAATAATTCAATCCAAGCAAATCATTTATCGTTTTATATCTTGAGCTCAACGCTTTTTTCAGCATTATAATAAAACTTCTCAGTATCATTCGTTGCTCTTTTTGCTTTCGCAAATTTTATTGGAATTTTATACATTTGTCGTAGTAATCTTTTAATGACGGCTTCGGAGAGTAATAAAAACGATATCCACTTTCTCCCGCACAAAGCGGTGGGGGTTGGATTTGAACCCACGGTACCATTTCTGGTACACAGTCTTTCCAGGACTGCCGTTTAAACCACTCACGCACCCCACCGCTTTAAGCGGGATTACGATTTTCTAAACTCATTCATTCTACTCGTTAAGAAAATCTGAAACAAGCGAGCGCACTTAGTCTGCCCTATAGCAAGCTCTGCTCTGCTTCAGGGACCGCTATGCCCCTTAAGGGGCCCCTTTGGGGCGAACCCTCCAAAATTTTATGCCGCTTTTTTCTTATTTTTCAATTTCTCCCAAGCTTTTTTAACAAGCAATTTATTTTTTAATGCCGTCAAAAAATTATAATCCTTATTTTGCGGAAGTAAATCCTTCTTTTTTTCCAATTGCTCGGTAATTTCTTTTTCCGTTAATTTATCCTCTTGAAATTTTTTTGCCAATTCTAAATCTTCTTGCGGAATTTTTTTCAAATCACCTTCTTTAAATTCCAAATGAGGATCATTTTCATTTTTAGCTATAAATTCCTCCCCTGCTTCAATTATTTCATCCCTCCTTTCCTCTTTAATATCTTTCTTATAAAATTCCGGTAAGTGTTTTCCAATAGACATAGATTATATTTTCTAATTTCTATTCAATCTTCAATCCTTTTAAAGCCGCGACTCGCTCTTCTACCGGAGGATGTGTCGTAAATAACCGATGAAACCAGCTAACTTTTTTTCCTCCAAGTCCGTGCGTAAACGGATCATCCAGCCAAAGATGAGCGGTTGTATTTTTTGCCACGCTCATTGGCGTGGGATCTAAAGCAATTTTTTCTAAAGCCCGCGCCAATCCTTCCGGATATCTGGTAAGCAAAGCGCCGGAGGCGTCTGCTAAAAATTCCCTTTTACGCGAAATTGCCAATTGCATCAGTATTGCCGCAATCGGTGCCATAATCGCCAAAATTATTCCCACAAGCATCAATATTCCCTGCAACTGGCCGGACCTTTCGTTTCTTCTTCGGCCAAATCCGCCAAAAAAACTTGACCTCAAAAATATATCGGAAAGAATAGAAATAAATCCAACCAATACCACGACCACAGTCGATAAAAGCATATCACGATTGCCAATATGCGACAATTCATGGCTAATTACGCCCTCAAGTTCATTTTTTTCTAATTTTTTCAAAAGCCCTTCAGTTACGGCAATAACAGCATGCTCTGGGTTTCTGCCCGTAGCAAACGCATTTGGCTGCGCCTCACGCACTAAATAAATTTTCGGCATTGGCAAACCCGCGGTAATTGCCAGATTTTCCACAATATTATAAAGTCCAGCATTATCTTTTTTCTCTATTGGCGCGGCCCGCGCCATTTTCAAAACAATTTTGTCAGAATACCAATAAGCGATTACATTCATCAAAACAGAAAAAATCACCGCAAAATATAAAATTGAAGGATTATTGTAAAGCTGGCCAAAAACCCAGCCAATACCAATTACAATTATTAAAAACGCCGCAAATAAAAACCAAGTTTTCCTGATGTTGAAATCTTTGTGGTCGTAGAGCGTCATAATTTAATAATGTCTTTGATTGTAATCACAATCATCAAAAATATTAAAATGGCAAATCCAACGGCATTGGTAATTTTTTCGAATTTTTGATCAAGCGGAGATCCCTTTATTTTTTCAATCAGCAGAAAAAACAATCTGCCTCCATCCAAAGCCGGAAAAGGCAAAATATTTATTACTGCCAAATTCAAAGATATTAAAGCCAAAAGCTGGAGTAAATAAACGATACCCAAAGTAGAAGCTTGAGCTGTAATTTTTACAATGCCAATCGGCCCGGTCACCTGTTCAAAACTCGCCTTGCCGACAAACGCCTTGCCAATTAAATTAATAATTGCCAGAAAAATCGTTTTTATCGAATTTAATGAAGTTTTCAATCCCTCCCAAAAACTCATAAAAATATTCTGCTTCTCCAGACCGGCGTCAACCAAGCCGACTCCCAATGACCCTTCTCCTATTGGAGGATTTTTTCTCGGAATTGCTTCTAATTCCAAAGTTTTCCCTTCGCGCTCAATTTTTAACTTAATTTTCTCTCCCTGATGGCTGTTTACAAAATCAATAAAATCATTGACGTTTGTAAACTCAGCAATTCTGTCGCCGGCCAATAATCCGACTTCTTCCGCCGGACTATTTTTCTTAATTTCCGTAATTATCACCACTGAAGGCGTGCCAATGGCAAAAACCAAAGATATTGCCAGCCAGCCCAGTAAAAAATTAAATCCGACTCCAGCCGCCAAAACAATCGCCCTCTTCCAAATTTTCAAATTGGAAAAATTTCGCTCCGGCGATATGGAAGCATTCTCTTCCCGATTTTCCCCGAAAATCTTCACAAAACCGCCAAAGGGCAAAGCATTAATACTATAATCTGTTTCGCCGATTTTTTTTGCGAAAATTTTCGGCGGCAAACCAAAACCAAACTCCTCAACCAACAATCCAAATTTTTTCGCCGCCAAAAAATGCCCCAATTCATGGACTAGAATTAAAATTGACAAAAAAATTATGACGAAAATTATTCCTATTAGCATGCCAATGTGATTTAAAATTTACGAGCCCAATGCGAAGTAAATTTTTACTATCACATTGAGCACCCTGTTAAATAAGATTTGAGGCGAGTTCTATCTTTTATTGATGCCACTCGTCCTTTTTTATGTTCCTCAAATCTTAATTTTATCCTATTAAATGCTCTTCGGGCAATTTTGCCTTTGGCAAAATTATTTAACTGGATAAAATTATTTAACAGGGTAAAGGTTTTCTATCTAAATTTTCTGCGGCTTCGCCTTAAAATTTTAGACAAAGCCCTTTATTCCTCTATCTCCTTTGTTTTATTCGCCAATATCTCATCTATTTCCTTATTCGCTTTATCCACCGCTTTCTGAATTTCTTCCTTAAATTTGAATTTGTCGTCTTCGCTTATTTCTCCGGCTTCTTCTTTACTGCTGATTTTCTTATTCGCCTCGTCGCGCAAATGCCTTATTTTTATGCGCGCTTCTTCGGTTTCTTTTTTTGCCACTTTAATAAGCTCTTGCCGCCTTTCAGTCGAAAGCGCCGGCAAATTAACTCTTATTAAATTGCCGTCAATATTAACGCTTACTCCCAAATTCGCCGCTTCAATCGCTTTAGAAGCCGCCACTACCGCCTGCTTATCCCAGACCGAAACTTGAATTTCTCTCGGCGGCGCAATTGAAATAGAACCAAGCTGTTTTATCGGCATTTTTTGCCCGAAATAATCGGCTTGAATATCTTCAAGTAATTTTGGCGACGGCCTTCCGCTCCGAATTACCGCCAAACTTTCTTTAAAATGTCTTACTGATTCGCTTATTTTATTTTCCAATTCTTTAACCATTTTTAATTACCACAGCCACCTAAAAAAAGAAATAATTAACCCGAATAAGGGATCTTTGGCGAAAACAGCTCCAATATTCGAATCGTTGGTTAGATTATTGTAAAGAAAAATCAAAAAAAATCCCCAAATAACCGCTATCGCAATTATTGCGCCGCCTCCTACTCCCACCGGTTTTTTTTCATATTCAGCCATGATTATAAAGTATTAAAATTATATGTATTTCTGCAAGGTTTTTAATTGAAGCTTTTTATTGACATTAAACATTTTTATCAAAGACATTCTCTTCAAAACCTCTTTAATCGCTTCAATATCGCGAAAATTCCCTTTTCTTAATTTGATAATCAAAAATTCGAAAAAATCGTCTATTCTGTTATTTTCAACAATATCGTCTAATTTTAAACTTTTAATATCAGATTTCAAGCCGCCAATTATTTCAATTGCCCGGCCCGGCCGGCCAAAAGATTCTTCAACCGCTGATTTTATTTTCTTGGCATCAGCTTTTTTCCCTTCAATTTTAAAATTATTTAACTTTTCGGATATTTCTTCCAAAGCTACTCTTGAAAAATATATTTTTTGCAGGCGGGAAGCCAAGGGAGCAAGTAAAAGATCTTCTGATTGCGCTATTAAAATTATCAAAGCCGAATTCGGACTTTCCTCGACGATTTTTAAAATCGCGTTCTGGGCCTCATTGGTCAAATTTTCCGCGTCTCGGATAATCACTGTTCTCTTTTTTGAAAATACCGGCTTTTGATAAAGAAAATTGGTTAAATTTTTTGCCATGTCTATGCCGATTGTTCCTTTTTCATTCGGTGAAATTATCAAAACTTCTTCCAGTATGCCATGCGGTTCTTCAAATAACCCTCTTTCTAAATAATTCGCCAAATGTCTGGCAAAAATAAATTTTCCCACTTGCTGCTCTCCAAAAAACAAATAAGCATGGAATAATTTGTCATTGTCCGCCAATCGCTTGAAAAGTTTTATTTTATCTTCGTGTCCAATCATTATCTTATTAGCTGGATAGTTTTATAGCTTGATAGCTTATTAGCTTGAGAGCTTGTTAGCTTGAAAGCTGGTTAGCTATCAGGCTATCAGGCTAAAATAATATTTATCGTTTATTCAACAAAGTCCTTTTATATACGTCTAAATGAGTCAAAATTAATCCCGCGCCTTTGGCCACGCAGAAAAGCGAATCTTCGGCAACATAGGTATTAACTCCGAAAATCTTCTTAAAAAATTCCGACAAATTGCCGATTTGCGCTCCGCCGCCGGAAAGTATAATTCCTTTGTCCATTACATCTGCCACAAGCTCCGGCGGAGTTTCATTAAAAACTTTCTGCATAGCTGAAGCAATTTCCAATAAATGAGGATTTATCGCTTCCGCCACCTCATTGGAGCTGAAAATAATATCTTTTGGCAATCCGGATATTAAATCTCTTCCCCTCACCTGATATGTTAATTTATTTTTAGTCGGCATTGCTGAACCGATTTCTATTTTAATGGCCTCGGCAGTTTGTTCGCCAATCGCAATCGAATACTTCTTTTTAATATAGTCAATAATGGCAGAATCAAATTTATCTCCGGCTATTCTCACGCTTGACCAAGAAACAATGCCGCCTAAAGAAATAATCGCCACTTCCGAAGTGCCTCCGCCGATATTGACAATCATACTGCCGTTTCTCGCATTAATCGGAATGCCCGCCCCCAAAGCCGCCAAAATCGGCTCTCTCACAATATAAGCTTCTTTGGCGCCGGCTTCTTTTGCCGCATTAATGATTGCTCTTCTTTCAGTTTGAGTAATTCCTGCCGGCGCCGAAATCACCACGTCGGGCTTTATAATATTAAAAGACCCAATGGCATTCGCGATAAAATATTTAAGCATTGCCTTGGTAATATAATAATCGGCAATCACCCCTTCCCTCAGCGGCCGGTAGGGCTTGATGTCGTCCGGCGCCCGCCCAATCATTTCTTTTGCTTCTCTGCCAACGGCTAAAACAGTATTATCTGGAATACTTAAGGCAACAATTGTCGGCTCATTGATAATAAAACCCTTGCCGGGCAAAAAAACAATTGTGTTAGCTGTTCCTAAATCTATGCCTATTTTTCGAGTAAACAAATTTAGTATTTAGAATTTAGTATTTAGAATTTAGGATTTTTAAGCCTAAATTCTATATTCTATATTCTATATTCTTTTAATTTCTGCTCCTATTTTTTTTAATCGTTCGTCAATTTTTTCATAACCTCTGTCAATTTCTTCAACTCCTTCAATCACGGATTCTCCCTGCGCGATTAAAGCCGCTATTAAATGAGCCATTCCCGCTCTCAAATCAAGTACCGTCAAATTTTTCCCTGAAAGCGGAGTTGCTCCGGAAATCACAGCGCTGTGATAATGCCCTTCACTGTTAAAACGACAGGGAAGTTCTCCCAAGCACTTTGAAAATACTTTAATATTAGCGCCCATAAAATTCAAGTCTTCGGTATAGCCGAATCTGTTTTCATAAACTGTTTCATGAATCACGGAAATTCCGTCCGCCTGAGTCAATAAGATTACAAAAGGCTGCTGCCAGTCAGTCATAAATCCCGGATGAGTGTCTGTTTCAAGCTCAATGGCTGAAAGCTTATTGCCCCGCCAAAAAACAATTCCGTCATCCTCAACCCGATATTCCCCGCCCACCTTTCGAAATTCATTCAAAAACGTTATTAAATGGTCGTGAATCGCGCGCTTTACTTTAATTTTATTCTTATTTCCAGCTGCCGCAAGGCACGCGAAAGAAGCAGCTTCGTTCCTGTCTGGTAAAACCCTATGACGTATTCCGTGTAATTTCTTTACGCCGTCAATATAAATAGTCCGGTCCGCCCCCAGCCCGATAATTGCTCCCATGTTCTGAAGCATTTTAATCAAATCTATGACTTCCGGCTCTATCGCGGCATTTTTGATAGTTGTCCTTCCTTTTGCCAAAACAGCGGCAAAAATAATGTTTTCTGTCGCGCCAATGCTTGGATAGCGCAAATTGATTTTTGAACCTTTTAGCCCATTTGGCGCCAAAGCCAAAAAAGAATCGTCCGCCACTTCAATTTGAGCGCCCAATAACCTTAAAGCGCTAAGATGCATATCCACTGGCCTTGGCCCGATTTTATCTCCGCCAACAAAAGGCACTTCCGCCTTGCCCGCTCTGGCGAGCAACGGCCCTATCGCTAAAATAGAAATCCTATTTTTTTGAGTTAATGAATTAACTTTAAAATTTTTAATATCAGGAGTTTTAATAATTAAATTTTCTCCGTCATTTTTTATTTCACCCCCCACTGCTTGGCACAATTCCATTGTTATTTTCACATCTCCGATTTGCGGAAAATTTTCCAAGATACATTCTTCGTCAGTCAAAAGCGAAGCCACCATCATTTTAGTCGCCGCGTTCTTCGAACCGCCAAGTTCAAGCTCTCCTTCCAATTTTTTTCCACCGCTAACAACAAATTTCATAAATTCAGTATCAGATATCAGCTATAAGGTGTCAAGAAAACCACTTTTTCTTCCGCTTCCCACTTATTCCTTTCTACTTTATACTTATTTATTATGACTCTGAAAACTCGCCGATTCCTGTTTTTGGGGCTTTTTATCGTATTTATCCCCTTAAGCATCGGTGTTATTCTTTATTCCAACGGTTGGCGCTTTAATTTTGATAATTTTTCTATTAAAAAAACCGGAGCGATTTATATTGAAACAAATCCGAAAGGCGTTTCCATAAAATTAGACAATAAAATTTTCCCCGACAAATCCGGATTTATCCAAAGCGGCACTTTGATTTCCAACCTTGTTTCCAAAAATTATCAGATTAAAATTGAAAAAGAAAATTATCATCCTTATTTCAAGGATATTAAAGTTGAACCATCGCTTGTCTCCGAAATTATTGACATCATTCTTATCCCAAAAAAAATAAAACCGCAACCGGTTATTTCCGCTCCGCTTAAAGGTTTGGAAATTATTGACTTAAGCAATGCCAAAAAAATAATAGTTAAAAACGGAAAAAAGTATTACCTTTATAATCTCGAAAACCAGTCTGCTCTCAATGTCAACGCTTCTTTTGAAAACTTTAAAAAAAATATTGAAATCAAAAAAGTTGCTTTTCATCCGTTTGACCAAAGTAAATTGATAATCGAAGCGGATAATATTTATTCCCTAAACATTGACCGCCTCAAGCTTGAGCCCGTTATCCAAATTACGAATAATCCCAAAAAACAAAGCGAAATCCTCGCTTGGACGATTAAAAATTCCCAGCTTTATTATATTAAAGAAACCGCGGCAGAATCAGCCAAAACTCTGGAATTGTTCTATTTTAATTTTGTGCTTAAAACGGAAAATTCGTTTAAATTGCCGGAAAATATCGCCTCAATTGTTAAAATTGGCGCCTCCGAAAATAACGCCAAAATAGCAATTTTAGATTCTTTTGACGATATTTATGAATTTAATCTTCAAAATCAAAATTTTGAAAAAATCGCCCACAATGCCAAAGATTTTCAATTTTCTCCCGACGAACAAAAAATAGCCTTCCTCGACAAAGACGGCAAAATTAACGTTCTTTTTTTCAAAGATGTTCAAAATATTAAAAAGAAAACCAATGATGTTATCGGCTATAATCTTAAAACCAAAGAATCAATTAAAAACGTCTTTTGGCACAAAGATTCTTCTCATCTTTTTATAGAATATCTTGAAAATAATCTTTCCAATATTGAATTTATTGAAATTGATGACCGTCTTCCCCTAAACCAATATTCTATTTTCATCGGACTTCAGAGCAGTTATTACAATTTAAAAAACAATTTTTTATATTTTACTAAAGAAAATAAGCTTTACTCTTGGGAACTATAAAAATATTTTTTTGACAGCATAAAAATCGCGCTAAATACAAATGCTCCAGACAAATCCATCAGAAGATCGGCTATTGTGTCAGCCGCGCCATATTGCATTACCCCGGAAAATCCTCTGGATGAAATAAAAATATCATAAAAAAATTCGTAAAATTCCCAAAAAATCCCGATTAAGGCGGAAAACGAAATAAATAGGATAAAAGCAATCAGCGTTTTATGATTTATAATCTGCAATTTCGGATAAATAAAATAAGCAAAAAGCATTGCTGTCAAAAATCCGCCAAGAAAGTGCATTGGAATATCAAGCCAGGTGAATTTCCAATACCAATAATAAACCGTGGCAAGAACGTGAAATAAAAGAAAAATAATTAAAAAAGTTAAAAAAGTTTTTTTAATAAAAAACAAAGTTTTTAAAAAATATGGCTAAAAGGTACTAACAAGCTAATAAGCTAAAAAGCTAACAAGCTCGCTTATCTCTTTCTCCACTGATGTCCTCTTCTGGCCTTATGTTTTCCGTATTTTTTGCGCTCAACCATGCGAGAATCGCGCGTTAAATAACCGGCTCGGCGCAATCGTTTTTTAAAATCCGTATTAAAATCAATAAGCGCGCGGGAAATGCCGTGGCGAATCGCTTCAGCTTGAGCAGATAATCCTCCTCCCTTAACCTTAACCACAGCTCCAAGCTTATCCATAATTTTCATCTTATCCAAAGGCGCTAGAACTTCTTGCTGCCATCTATTTATAGGAAAATATTCCTTGAGAGCTTTTTCATTAATTACAATCCCTTCTTTTTTGGTAAAAAGACGGACTCTTGCCACTGCGGTTTTTCTGCGTCCAACTGCTTCAAAATAACGCTCCTTTTTTGAAGGCGTTTTAACGGATTTTTCTTTTGTTGTTGCTTTTCCAGTCATTTTTTTATTGCCTTTTTATTCTATTATTAATTTTTTCATTCTTCTTATTCTCAATTTATTTTCCGGCAGCATTTCTCTGACCACCTTCCGTAAAACTCCGGCTGGTCCTTTTTTCTCAAGCAGCATCCCCAAACTTTGCTCTTTAAGATGGCCGATTTGAGTAGTATGCCTATAATAAATTTTCTGAATTTGTTTTTTCGGACTGATTTCCAAGTCATTGATATTTTTTACAATAACCTTGTCATCGCCTTCTGATTTTCTGTCATAATTCGGATTTTTTTTGCCTTGTAAAATTACGGCTATTTCCGAAGCCAATCTTCCTAATTTTTTTCCTTTTACGTCAATGATATAATCCATAAAAATTTATTTTTTCCCCTCAATTATCATTTGCGCGATATTTTGCGGCACTTCCTCATAATGGCTGAATTCCATGGTAAATGAGCCTCTGCCTTGGGTAATTGAACGAATTTTTGTCGCATAACCGAACATTTCCGAGAGTGGCACTTTCACGTCAATCACTCGAACATTCGCCCGCTCGCCCATGCCCTCAATTCTTCCGCGCTTGCTTTGCATGTCGCCCGTCGCATCGCCCAAAAAATCCGGCGGCACGATTATTTGAACTTTCATAATCGGCTCTAAAATAACCGGCTTGGCTGTTTTAACCGCTTCCTGAAAAGCCATTGAACCGGCAATCTTAAATGCCGCTTCCGAAGAATCAACTTCATGGAAAGACCCGTCAAAAAGTGTTGCTTCAACATCCACTATAGGATAGCCGGCCAAAACGCCTTTGTCCAGAGCTTCTTTGATGCCTTTTTCAACTGCCGGAATAAATTCAGAAGGAATTGCGCCTCCCTTAATTTTATCAACAAAAAGAAATCCTTTCCCTCTTTCAAGATTTTTAACTTTAAGCCACACATGGCCGTATTGTCCCCGTCCGCCCGATTGCCTGATATATTTGCCTTCAGCTTCCGCTTCGCTTCTGACAGTTTCTTTATAAGCCACTTGCGGCCTGCCAACATTGGCTTCCACGCCGAATTCCCGCTTCATCCTGTCAACAATAATTTCCAAATGAAGCTCGCCCATTCCGGAAATAATCGTTTCTCCGGTTTCCGGATCGCCGCCCACTCGAAAAGTTGGGTCTTCTTCGGCCAATCTTCTCATCGCCAAACCCATTTTCTCTTGGTCAGCTTTAGTTTTCGGCTCAATTCTAATGGAAATAACCGGATCCGGGAAAATGATTTTTTCCAAAACTATTGGATTGGAAGGATCGCATAATGTGTCTCCGGTTGAAGTGTTTTTTAATCCCACAATTGCCCCTATATCTCCGGCATAACATTCTTCCACTTCTTCTCGCTTATTCGCGTGCATTCGCACAATTCTGCCGATTCTTTCGGAATCACCTTTGGTTGAATTCAAAATATAAGTGCCTTTTTTCAAAGTGCCGGAATAAATCCTGAAATATGTTAAATTTCCGACAAAAGGATCGGTCGCTATTTTAAAAGCCAAAGCGGTAAATGATTCGCTGTCGCTCGGCTGACGAATAATTTCTTCGGAAGTTTTCAAATTAATTCCTTTAATCGGCTTAATTTCCGCCAAATCAAGCGGCGAAGGCAAATAATCAATAACTCCGTCAAGGACTAATTGCACTCCTTTATTTTTTAAAGCCGAACCGCAAAACACCGGCACAAAGCCGTTATTAATCGTCGCATATCTGATAGTTGAACGGATTTCCGCTTCTGTTAATTCTTTTCCTGCTAAATATTTTTCCATCAAGCTGTCGTCATATTCTACAATTTTCTCAATTAAATTATGCCTCGCTTTTTCCGCCTCAACCTTTAAATTTTCCGGAATTTCTTTTTCAATTATTTTTTCTCCATGTTCGCCTTCAAAAACATATGCCCTCATTTTTATCAAATCAATCACTCCTTCAAAAGCTGATTCCAAACCAATCGGCAATTGCACTGGATAAGCATTCTGAGTCAACCGCTCTTTGATTGAATTAAAAGAGTTGTCAAAGCTTGCGCCCATTCTATCAAGTTTATTAATAAGGCAAATCCTTGGCACCCGATATTTATCCGCCTGATGCCAAACGGTTTCTGATTGAGGTTCCACTCCGGCCACGCCGTCAAAAACAACCACTCCTCCGTCAAGCACTCTTAAAGATCGCTCCACTTCAACCGTAAAATCAACGTGTCCCGGCGTATCAATA
>Ga0155760_104_pt1 | contig 10495 bp, 12 predicted proteins | sample RifCSPlowO2_01_FD_107414 | JGI IMG/M metagenome (GOLD analysis project Ga0155760, IMG submission 107414) | Candidatus Wolfebacteria bacterium RIFCSPLOWO2_01_FULL_38_11
GAAATTGGCCGCGCGGAGCGCGGAAAGGTTTTTAAATTAATATAATTGAAATTATCGCCACAATTTATTATTCTTTGGGTATGGATATTAAGGAGTATAAACAATCAGCCAAGCTTATAAGGGACAATGAGATTTATAAAGTTTACGACTTGTCCGACCTGAATCATTTAACGGTTTCTTTGACCGAGCTGTATCCGCAAAAATCCACAACTGGCCATTCTCACAACAATGCCGATGAGGTTTACGTTTTTATTGACGGCGAAGGTTTAATAGAGGTGGCTGATCGAAAAATTCAAGTTAAGGCCGGGGATATAATGCTTGTGCCTGCCGGCGATTTTCACAGGGTTTATAATCAGGGAGGAAAAACTCTTAGTTTTTGGACAATTTTTGAAAAATACGAGGGCAGAGGCAAATAAACTCTTGCTTTATCAGTTAGAAAACAAAAAGCCCCAATATTGGGGCTTTTTGTTTTAATTTGCTTTATAAATTATTCTAATTTCTCCTTAAAACGGTTGATAAGGGAAGAAGCATAATCTTTGCCTCCCAAACCAAAGGCGATTCCGCCTGCCAGTGCAAGCATAGCAACCAAGCCGGTGATTAAGGTATTAAGAAGCATTGGAGCAATGCCTAATTGGATTAAGGCAGCTACAAAGCCGAAAATTACCGTGGCATACCAAGCCAAAGCGGCCAAAAAACCAGAAGCATGAAGCTTAGCTCCCATAACAGAAGCTTTTACTACTGACTTCAGGGCATTGGCGACGATAACGGTTGCGAGCATTATCAAAGCCGCAACAATTATTTGCGGAATATAGCTGACAACCTGCCTTAGGAACTGGGACAATCCTTCAAGCTTGAGAATATCGGCTGCGGCCAAAATAAAAACAATGACTAAAAACCAATAAACCAAAGCGCCGAAGAATTTTCCGGCATTAACTCTTATGCCGGCGCGTTCAAAGTAGGTTTCCAAACCGAGGCGGCGCAATAAATTGTCGACTTTCGCAATATTAATAACTCTTTCAACCAATGAACCCAAGCCGGCGGCTACGATTAAGCCGACTATTAAAACTATTAAAGCGCCTATTAAAAACGGCAAGAAACCAATAACGCCTCCCCAAACATTAAGGAGAGAATTGACTGTGGCATCTGCCAAATTTTGAACTACCATTTTTTCTTATCTTATTTATAATAATTAAATCGACCTTTGGATTTTTCTTTAATTAATTATAGCAAATTAAGGCAATAAGCCAAGATTTAAGTGTGGATAAGTTGTGTTATTGGCAAAAAGGAGCGTTTTTGCATTATTTAAAAGAAAAACATTGGATTTTTTGCTATAATAGATAAAAGCAAACTTATGGTGAATTTAATTGGAAGATTAATTTTTCTTTTTATTTCCAATGTTTTGGCGCTTTGGCTGGTAAATCATTTTGTAGCGGGGTTTGAAATTTCTTCAAATTACATCAAATTCGCCACAGTGGCGGGGATTTTTACGGCAATTAACATATTTATCAAACCGGTTTTGAAGCTGATTTTAAGCCCTTTTATTATTATAACTTTGGGATTGGGAATAATCTTGATTAACGCGGCAATTCTTTATTTTTTAGACAGCTACTCGGCGGATATTTCCATTACTGGACTAAATTCCCTATTCTATGCTACTATCATTATCGGAGCGGTTAATTTTGTAACCAGCTTTATTTTTAAAAGATTACACAAAGATTAATTTGGATTAATTTGGGATTAATTTCATATGTATATTTCAATCGCGCAAGTTGTTGTTTCCGTCATTTTAATAGCTTTGATTTTGCTTCAAGAAAGGTCTTCTGGGCTTTCCGGTGTTTTTGGCGGTTCAGAGAGCGGCTTTTATCAGACCAGAAGAGGCTTGGAAAAGGTGATTTTTGGAGCAACTATTGTTTTAATTATAGTCCTTGTCGGGCTTTCTTTAGTAAATCTTCTCTGGAAATAGCTTTATTAGCTTTAATCCTGCTTTATTATTGATGATATTATTTGGTTTCTTTAGACAATTATTTAAATCTTTTTCTTCTAAGGAGTGGGCGTTCTTAGGAGTTTCTTTGGTTATTTTTTTAACAGCTTTTTCTTTATTGGCTGCGAAATTCGTCCGGGAGAATACCCAAATTGTGCCAGTGGCCGGAGGAAATTATATTGAAGGCGTGGTTAGCCAGCCGAGTTTCATCAATCCAATACTGGCGGCTAACGACGCTGACCGGGATTTGACGGAATTAGCTTTTGACGATCTTTCGGAGTTGGCCGAAAGCTATAAAATGGAAGATAACGGGAAAAAGTGGCGTTATCGCTTAAAAGAGGGAATTTTTTGGCATGACGGCGAGAAAATAACCACTGACGATATAATTTTTACGGTAGAAACAATAAAAAATCCCGATGTTTACTCCCCTCTTTATTCCAATTGGCAGAGCATTGAAACGTCGAGAGTAAGCGAGCGGGAATTGGAATTTAAGCTGCCGGCGCCTTATGTTTTTTTTGAGGACACCTTAAAAAATTTAAAGCCGGTTCCAAAGCATATTTTTGGCAATATTCCGGCAACTAACATCAAACTTTCCAATTATAATTTTGAGCCAATCGGCAGCGGACCTTTTAAATTTAAATCATTTAGCAGGCGAGCGGATGGATATATAAGTTCTTATGTTTTTGAAAAAAATGAAGCATACCAGAAATTTGTTTATTTGAAGAAAATAAGCTTTAATTTTTATACTAATGAAGTGGAAACAATTAACGCTTTTAATATGGGTGAGGTTGACGGTTTTGGATTAGCAAATCCGGAAAATTTGGGGAAAATCGCTTTTTCACACAAGGTATTTCCAATTAGAATGCTGAAGTATTACGCAATTTTCTTAAATCAATTATCACACCCGGCTTTAAAAGACAAAAATGTGCGTTTGGCTATGACTATGGCGATTGATAAAATGGAAATTATCGAAAAAGTTTTTAACGGACAGGCAGTTTTGGCCGCGGGTCCCTTGGTAGAAGGAATGGAAGGATTTGATAAGCAGGTTTATTCAGAAAATGTTTTTTCGGCGGAGAAAGCCAATCAGATACTTGAAAGTATGGGCTGGGAATGGAATAATGAGGAAAATGTCAGGGAAGGGCAGATTAATGACGAAATAGTAAAACTGGAATTTAATTTGTCGGTGCCGGAAATTTCATTTTTAATAGAAACCGCGAATTTAATTAAAGGACAGCTGGCAAAAATCGGAGTGAAAATTAATTTGTCAATTGCTCCTATTTCGGAAATCAACAATAAGACAATTAAAAATAGGGATTATCAGATAATTTTGTTTGGAAATATTTTGGGAGACAGCCCTGACTTATTTTCGTTTTGGCATTCTTCGGGAAGTTTCTATCCTGGGCTTAATTTATCGCTTTACGGAAGCAAAACAGCAGATAGTTTAATTGAAACAATAAGAAAAGATTTTGACGAACAAAAAAAACAATCAGAACTTTCTTCTTTACAATATTTGATTATCGGAGATTATCCAGCTATTTTTCTTTATTCGCCTAATTATCTTTATATCGGCAAGAAATCATTTTCCGGGTTTGAAGATTCATTTATTTCTTTTTCGAGCGAACGGTTGAAAAGTATTGAAAATTGGTATACAAAAACAGCGAGAAGTTTAAAAAATAGAAACTAACGAATAAGGATTAGCGAAGAGCAAATAGTTCTTTCACTAAAAAATATGCCCCCGTGGCGGAACCCCGTATAACAGCAAAGCTGTATACGGGGCAAGTTGGCAGATTTATCCTGTACAGCTGGTGGGCGGGTGGTGAAATGGCAAACACGTAGGCTTCAGGAGCCTATGGCCGAAAGGCTTTGAGGGTTCAAGTCCCTCCTCGCCCACCACTTGTACGGGACGCGTACGTTTTCTCGGGAGCACCAAAATTACATTAAATAAAAATAATAAACATTAAAACTCTTTTTTAATTAAATTTTATTAATTTTTAAAGGTTTTTATTTGTTTAATAAATTAAATTATGTTCAAAACAAGAACAACAAAAATATTAAAAACAAGGAAAGCGGTTTTGGGAGAAAAAGGAGCGGTGCGGTTTGCCGCTTTGGGAGGATTGGGAGAAATCGGCCGGAACATGATGTTTTTCGAATATGAAGATGAAATCATTATTATTGACGCCGGTTTGCAATTTCCCGAAGAAACAACTCCGGGCATTGATTTTATAATCCCGAATGTTTCGTATTTGGGAGGAAAGAAAAAAAACGTTAAAGCATTGGTAATTACTCATGGCCATTATGACCATATCGGCGCTATTCCCTATATAATGGAGCAAATCGGCAATCCAACGATTTACGCTACTTCAATCACCAAAGAGATTGTGGCGAGAAGACAAGAAGAATTTCCCAATGCGCCGAAACTGGATTTTGAAATGATTAAAGCTGGAGAAACCCATCAATTATCAAAAAATTTCAAAGCTCATTTTTTTGGAGTAACTCATAATATCCCCGAAGGCGTGGGGATGATGCTGGAGACGCCGGTCGGCAATATTGTCCATCCGGGAGAATTTAAATTTGATTATGATTTAGAAGGAAAGCCGAAGGATTTGGAAGTTTGGGAAAAATTGGGAGAGCAGAAGATTCATACGCTTTTGCTTGATTCAACCGGAGCAGAAGAGCCGGGATATTCAATTTCAGAAAGAATAGTGGAAGCAGAACTGGAAAAATTATTTAAGCAAGCGGAGGGACGGATTATTCTCGGCACCTTTGCTTCGCTTTTAGACAGATTGGCGGAAATTATTAAAATAGCTGAACGGCTGGGGAAAAAAGTGGCAGTAAGCGGTTCGTCAATGAAAACCAATATCCAAATTGCGCGGAATCTGGGTTATATGAAAATAGGAAAAGATGTTTTAATACCATTGGAAGAGATAGGAAAATATCGAGATGATAAAATTTTAGTACTTTGCACCGGAGCGCAAGGCGAACCGCAGGCGCAACTGATGAGGATTGCGAGCGGAGAACATCGCTATATCCAAGTAAAAAAAGGAGATACGGTTATTCTTTCTTCGTCCGTAATTCCGGGTAATGAACGGAGTGTGCAGATTTTGAAAGATGATTTGGCGCGGCAAGGCGCTTTGGTTTATCACTATAAAATGGTGGATATCCATTCTAGCGGTCATGCGCCACAGGAAGAGCTTAAAAGCGTAATGAAAATGGTAAAGCCTAAATTTTTTATTCCTATTCACGGATATTATTTTATGCGCTGGAGAAACGCTAAATTGGCGCAGGACGCTATAAAATTAAAACCAGAAGAAACAGTATTGCTTGATAACGGCCAAGTGGCTTTGATCAAGAAAGATTCGGTTGAGATTTCCGGAGAAACCGTGCCGGCTTATTATGTGATGGTTGACGGATTGGGAGTGGGAGACGTGGGAGAAGTGGTATTAAGAGACAGAAGAGTATTGGCGCAGGAAGGAATGGTGGTAATTATCTCGACATTAGACAGGCAAACCGGCAGGTTTTTGAAGAACCCGGATATTATTTCCCGCGGATTTATTTATTTGAAAGAAAACAAAGAATTAGTGGAAGAAGTGAGAAAAAAAATCAGGCATTTAATTTCATCGGTTCCGCGCCATCAGCAGCCGGATGCTGATTACATCAAGGGGACAATTAGAGATCAAATCGGCCAATATCTTTATAAGAAGACAAAAAGAAGGCCGATGATTTTGCCGGTGGTGATTGAAGTATAATTAAAAAAGTTTAGCTTGGGTTTCTGGTTCTTTGCCTGATTTTTTAGGCGATTTTTTCTTTATTTCTTTTGTTTTTCCGAAAATGCTTATTTTTCCGTATTCGCCGTCAAAGCCCGGTTCGATTTTTACTTTTCCTCCTCTTACCAACTTAATGGCTTCGGCAATTTTAGGGTGAGCGGATTTTTCAAGGTCGCTGATTTCTGTTTCCAAAAGAATTTTTAATTCACTGCCAAAAGTTTTAATGAGATTTTCGTATTCGGCTTTAGCTTTTTTGGAAATGGCGGAAGTCTCCAAAGCTTCACTAATGATTCCGTCTAAAGTAATAAGATTATAATAAGGAACAAAATTATTGAAAGAGCGATAGTTGCCGTTTTTTTCGATTTTTATTTGGCGGTCAGCGAGCTGGTCTACGCGATTTACAACGCCGATGGTAAGCGGCCGGCCGCATTTGGGGCAAATATTTTTGTGTTTTTTAGAATCTTGGGGAGAAAAAACAACACCGCAATTTCTATGGCCGTCAAAATGATATTTGCCTTCTTCGGGGAAAAATTCAATAGTGGCAACAAAGTTAGGTTCTATGTTTTGGGTTTTATGTTTTAGGTTTTTTCTAAAATTAGGGATACCGCTTTTTATTGCGTCAAATATCCCCTGATAAGACAATTTTGTGTCAAATATATTGGCCTCTCGACCGATTTTTGGCAAAGAATGGGAATCAGAATTGGAAATCAAAGCAAGATTGTCTAATTTTGACAGGCGCCAGTTCATCTCCGGGTCGCTGGAAAGTCCAGTCTCTATGGCAAAAATATTTTTTGAATATTTGCCAAAACATTCTTCAATAGAATCAAAGCCGGACATTGAGCCGAAAATGGCAAACCAAGGAGTCCAGGCATGAGCGGGAATGATAACCGCCTCGGGATTGATGTTAAAGACAATTTCCGCAAGTTTTTCCGCGTCCAAACCTAAAATTGGACGGCCGTCGGATTTTAAATTTCCAACAAGAGAAAGGTGAGTGTTGATGGCTTCGGCTGTTTTAAAATCCGGCGCGAAAACCAAATTATGAATGCGGCGGACGCGGCCGGCTTTGGAATAAATACCGGAAATTTCCACGCTTAACAAAAATCTAGTATCAGCAAAAGTTCCTTTAAGGGTTTTTTTCTTAAATTCTTTTTTTAATTGGAAAAGGCCGGGTTCGGCCGGCTCTAATTTTTCTTTTATTTCTTGGAAATAAAGAGGGTGGGTGAAATCCCCTGTTCCCATAACTTGAATACCTTTATCGTCAGCCCAGTGGTCTAAGTCAGCAATGTTCATATCAGGGCTGGTGGCGCGGGAATAATGGGAATGAATATGGAGGTCGGAGATGAATCTCATAAATTTATTTTTAATGGTGCCGAGGGTGGGATTTGAACCCACATGCCTTGCGGCGCTAGCTCCTAAAGCTAGTGCGTCTGCCAATTTCGCCACCTCGGCAATGAAAACATCATACTAAAGTTCAAAAAAAGCGGCAAGAGCTAAGGAATGCAATTTAATTGACGTCTATATAATTTTATGATATAATATCGGCGTTCTTTGAGAAGTTAATAAGGTATAAAAAAATAAAAACAAACTGGCCAATGGCCGAAGGAGGACGAAGATGAGTGTAGAAAGGATGACAAAGTGGATTTTTTTAAGCGTTGCAGTAATTCTCAATTTTTTTCTTATCATTGTTGAATATGTCTGGCTTTCAAAATATTCAATAATGATTGGCGAGTGGGAATGTAATTTGGGTTGGGCTACTTTTTTTGCTCAGCTTCTTTATAATATTCTTAGTTTTCGAATAGTCGGACCAACAGAGCTTGGAGCATTGCTTTTCTTTGGTAGGCCCATACGCGATGTGGATTCTGGGTTGAGATTTGTTCCGTTTCTTGTATGCCGGTTGGCAAGGAATACAAAAAATGCTATTGAGATTGAACTTCCGGCCCGGCCTGAACTAATATACAGGGCTGAGCGAGGGAAAGAAGAGGTTGTACCGGAAAATCTTCTAAAGCTCGGATTCAGGCCTCCAATCAGAGTTCAATTTGGGTGGCCAGGAATTAAACTAGAGACAGAAGATCTCGGGGGTAAAATCAAAGATCCTAAAACAAAAGAAGAGGAACGCGAAAAAGCTATAAAAACTAAAGAACTCTACGACGCCTTGAATAAACTTATAATAGGCGAAATCTTTGAGGGTGATCCATTAAATGTCCGTATGACTGTGGAAACCCCCCTTGTAGTTCGGCTGAAAATCAGCAGTCTCGTTAATTTTTTGGAAGTATTCGGCTCGATAGAGAACGCAGAAGACCATATACAAGACATCGCGGTAGCGATGCTTAACCGGGAATTTTCAAAAATCACTCCCGCAGTAGCGCAACATCATCTCGGAACGTTTAGCAATTTAATAAAAGATGATGTTATCGAAAGAATAAGAAGCGACAAAGGGAGTGATTGTGGCGTAAATATTATGACAGTACTCTTACGCCCCTTTGTTTACAGCCACGAGTTTAATGCGGCTATTCAAGAGCCAGCCGAAGAGCGAGCGAAAAAACAGGCAACTGTTACTGCCGCTGAAGCCCAGAAGCGAAAAGATATCCTTGAAGGAGAGGGTCAAGGAGCAAAAGAAAAAGCCATAATTGATGGCCGAACAAAAGGCCTTACGAATATGGCAAAAGAACTTGGTGTTTTGCCCTTAGCTGTATTGAGCGCAGAAACAGCGCGAGCAATTACGGCAAATCCAGGCCAAAAGACAATTATTGCCGGCACAGCTGGTTTTAACGATCTGATGGCTGTGGGTGCTGCCCTTGGAGAAGTCTTTAGAAAGGAGGATAAAAAATGAAGTTCCCACTGGTTGTATTTTTCTTGATTCTGGCAATAGTCATTTTTATGAAATGGCGTCAGAGTCAGGATCAGTTAGCGTCAGTGATAAAGGGAAAAGAACCAGGTAAAGGCGGACAGAAAAAACCGGCGCGGAAAATCCCAAAAATCGGTTACGCGATTTTATTCATTATTCTTGTTTCCGTGATTTCGATTTTTTATAAATCGGAAATAAGAGAGTGGATAGAATCCAGGCCAGCGAAAACTGTTCTTGCGGCGCAGATAGTTTATCCCGCGTGTTATGACGCGCAAGATATAATGGCCAGGGGAGCAAGTGAGATAATTGCGAGACCGAATTGCTGGTCTGGCAATATCTCCATTCCGCCGCAGAGCTGGTTTCGAATCGTGCCTTCTGGGAAAGTGACGATTCGGACTTGGGCTGGCAGAGTGATTCGCGACGGCCCCGGGCAAGCCAACTGGCTGGGAGACGATATCCGAGACGGCAATTTCCGGATAATCTCGGACGAAAGCCAACCGGTTAAAGTCGCAATCCTTTCTCGGCCAAAATGAGAGCGAAAGAATAAATTTAATAAAGGAGGTGAAAACCAAAACCCCGCTTGAGTTAAGAGCGGGGTTTTTTATGTTATTTATTTTACTAAAATTTATTGTCCAGTTGAAACGAATGATTTAACAATTAGATTTATGCTAACTGCCAATAAAGCAACGACGATTGCAACAACAGCGTAAATAATTTGATTTTTAGCTGAACCAACTTTTTCCGGATCACCGCCTGATGTCAAATAAGTGAAAGCGGCGAATAAAATCATTATGCCGGCAATAATGAAAAAGATGGTATATATCCATTGGAAGGCATAAATTATCAATCCAACAACTCCGCCTATGTTTTCTGACGGAAGAATTTGATTAATGCCAAGATCGCCTGACCCCGGGATTTCTCCCTTAGTGATGGCAAAAGCGGTATTTGTTATAAGGCCAGACATTATAATCATTAATGATAGGCCGATAATTATTAATAAATTAAATTTCATGATTATTTTGTTTTAATTTACGACCTTTTTGTTTATTATATTTAATTTTAGCAAAAAATAAAATTAATTTCCTGTGGATATAAAATTAGAAATAATGGCGGTAAAACTGACGGATAAAAGAGCAATAATAATGGCAATGACGGCATATAAAATTTGCTTGTTGGCAGTTTTAATTTTTTCAGCATCGCCTTGGGCGGTAAGATATGCGAAAGCGGCGAGAATTATAAAAATGGCGGCAACAATAAAGAAAATCGTATACATCCATTTAACGACATTTACCAGTATTCTAATTATATCATTAACGCTTTTTACCGGCGTATCAACATCTGCCGCAAAAACATTCAACGGAACTAAAAAGGAAATTAGGAAATTGACGGAAATTAAGAGACCTATCGAAGTCAGCAAGAATTTATTTGATTTCATAAATTTTCATTAAATTTTGCCGGATAAATTAGCGCCTAAAATTTCTCCGACAATATAAATAATGCCGTAACTGCAAATAATTATAGCATATCCGATAACCGCCCATTTAATAGTATTTTGGCCACTTTTGACTTTTTCCGGGTTGTCGCCAGCGGTTAAAATTTGAAAAGCTCCGTAAATGACCATAATTACGAGAATCGGAGCGCCGATTTTAATAAGATAGCCAATAATACCCTTGAGAAGATCGGTAAAGCTGTCGTATTTAAGAGGATTTGCAAAGCCGCCGGTTCCACCGCCTATATCAGCAAGCGAAAAACTCGTGGAAATAATAAACAAGAGCGGAATAAACAGAAAGAGAAGAGCAAATTTATTTTTTAATAATTTAATCATTTTAACTGCAATTAATCACAGAGGCGGGATTCCACCATTGGATGGAACTTTTACTTAGCAATTGTATAAGTATATCAACG
>Ga0155760_105_pt3 | contig 10416 bp, 10 predicted proteins | sample RifCSPlowO2_01_FD_107414 | JGI IMG/M metagenome (GOLD analysis project Ga0155760, IMG submission 107414) | Candidatus Wolfebacteria bacterium RIFCSPLOWO2_01_FULL_38_11
AAAAAATCCCACCAAAGTTTTTTAATGTTATTTTTCAATTCAACTCCCAAAGGCCCGTAATCCCAGGAATTCGCCAAACCGCCGTAAATTTCCGAACCGGCAAAAACAAATCCTCTTCTTTTTGCCAAAGAAACAATCTTATCCATTAAATTTAATTCCTTCAAATTTTTTGCCATAAAGACGCACTACTATTGCGACACGATAATTTTCCCCATATCCAACCCGCTGTCTCTCAAATCTCTGGTTGAAATCGAATTCGCCGTATAATTTAAGCCCAAATTGACAAATTCATCAACTGCCGACAAATTCACATTGCCCACCAAAGGCATTTCTCTTCCTGATTGAGTAATATTAGGCAATGCCTCTATTTGAAAAATCGCTTCCACCGGCTTGCCTACGATTCCTTTAGTAGCCCCGATTTTATCGATTGTCCAAGTAAATTCTTGAGTTCTTTCATTATAGGCCGGTGTTGATGAAACATTGCTTTTAATTAATCCGGTGAATTTCACGCCCGGCGACAAAAATGCCCGGATATCAATATTTCTCGCATCATTGGAATAATTCCTAATTACCCAATGAACGGTAAAATTAATCGGTTGATTCACTTTTGGCGGCAAAGAACCTTTATTTGAAACTCCCAAGCTTAAATCGCTGAAATAAACCTGCGGTTCAAGAACAATATATCCGATTACTCTATTTTCCAGATTGCTCACGCCAATGGTTTTATCAGCCGCCACATAATAAGGAACAGTGGGCGAAGAAATTTCCGCCTCGGCTTTCAAAACAAAATTTTTATCAGAAAGCTTTTTAATGGGATAATTTGATTTTGCTAAAACGGTAAATTCCACATTGCCGCTTGCTCCTGTTGCCAATTGCTTCAACTCTGAAATATTGGCCGCATTCCAGCTTAAAGTATTTGTTTTGGAATTGAAACTGCCTTTGGTTTTAACGCTTGAAAAGTCAAACATCTCTCCCACTAATTTCACATTGACCACCACGTCGCTTAATCCCACATCAGTGTTATTTTGATAAAAAATCTTATATTTTAAAGTTTCTCCCGGCCTGACAATATAATTATCCGCATCATTTAAAATGATTTTTGAGGAAAGCGGCGATGGAGCAATATATAAACTGGCGGTTTTTTCCGAAATTAAATATGACCGGCTGCCATAATTCGCTTCCAAACTTGCTTTAATGTCAAAAAAAGTCTGCTCTGACCCGATAATTTTTCCTTTTATCAAAAGTTTTCCCTCTCCGCCCTTTATCAAATCGCCGATTTCCCAATAATTCCCCGTCAAAATCGGGTTAGATTCTTTTAGTAAAAATTTTGAAGGGTAATCTATCTTTAATTTCGCTCCGGAAAAATCAAAGTCTGAAACATTGGCGTAATTAACAATTATTTCAAATTCTTCGTTGTTTAAAACTTTTTCCGGCGCGCTCATATCAAGTTTAACCCCCGATTCTTTGGCCGATATTTCAATATTCTTCGTTTTCTCCAAAAGAGTATTAAGAGAAGAGTAATAATTTACCGCTGCTTTAAAGTTTTTTACCTCTTGCGCTTGGCCGAAAATCACCAATTTTATTTTATCTTGATAACCGCTGCCCGGCTCTAAATCGCCGATTTCTTTTTTAAAAACTCTCCTTTCGTCGCTTTCCCCCAAAATAGTCGCGCCTTCCGGCAAAAACAAAGAAAATTCCGTGCCTTTTAACGCGCTCTTTGACCTATTGTCAAATGTGAATTCCAAATCATACGGCACGCCGACCATAACGCTATTTGGCGCAATTACGGAAAAATTTATTTCTTGGTTAATTGAAAAATATTTATAAAGATAATAACCAACTCCGGCAATCCCTAAAATCAGGATGGGCATCACAATCCAAAAAAACCATTTGCTGATTTGGTTTATTTTTGACAAAGGTTTTTCAAAGCTTTTTCCAAAATCGGTTTCTATTCTTCCTCTCCAGCCCGATTCAACACTTTCCTTTTCTTCTTTTTTCGAATTTGCTCGGCGGATTGTCTCGCCTTTTTCTTGGCTATAAAGTTTTTTCTCCAAATCTTCAAGCATTATTTATCAATATTATCTCATTCTGGGGAACTTTTGAAGTGCAATTGTTGCATAAAAATAAATGCTCGCTTTTTACAAAAGCCGCCGCCTCTTTCCTGTGGCATAAAGCGCAAGAAGCAAACTCCGGATCAAATCCGAAAATTTTCAAAAACGCGCCGTAAATCAACTTTTCGTTGTAATCATTGGCCGCTCTTTCTTTGAAAATTTTTTTTATTGCCGCCCAAAGGCGAAGATCCGGATGGAATTCAAAAGTCATTGTTTTTAAAAATCCCAAAATTCGCAAAAATTTCGCCAAGATTTCCGGATTATCCTTTAAATCAATATTGCTTTCTATAGTCAAGGCATCAACCATTTGGAAACTCCCTTTTTCAATCAGCCGGGATAGAACAAAATTAAGCGGCTCTATGTGTCCGTTGAGTTTGGAAACTGATTTTTTTATGCTTTTTGCCCTGCAAACCACTTTGCCCAACTCTTCCGTGTATAAAGTTATTAATCCGTCCATTTCCCCGCTTTCTTCTTTATCCAGCACCAAGGCCTCGGTAATATATTCTGTCATAAATTCAATCATATCATACTTATTCTGCCCGCCAATTTAAGCTATAATAAGATGTAAGAAATCAGGTTGCTTTAGAGAAGCGAAGCAAGAGCGCTTCTGAAAAACCTGTTTATTTTCAGACACCCTGCCCGCTCAGCCTGCGAGACATTTTCTCAAACAACTTTTCCGTCGGATATCAGAATAAAAATGTAAACAACTCTCGAAATTCTTACAAATAAGACTGAAAAACATGTATAAATTAAAAAAATATTTATTGCTTTTTTTCTTGGTTATTTTAATCGCCTTTGTTTTTTGGGGTTCAATATCATTGCAAAACGCTTTTTACAATACAATTGATTTCTTTAAAGGGTATTTAGGAGAAAATAAAATTCTTGGTTTAGCTATTTTTGCCGGTTTGGCAGCGGTTTCCGCGATTTTCTCTCCTTTCAGCAGTATTCCTTTAGTTCCTATTGCCATAGTAATCTGGGGCACCGTCACAACCTTTGCAATACTTGGCATTGGCTGGTTTATTGGCGACATTATTGCTTATTTTATTGGTTCTTATGCTGGACATTCAATTATTGAAAAATTGTTTTTCTTTAAAGAAATAAACGATTATGTGAAAAAAATTCCCCGCAAAGCCGAATTTTGGCTGGTTTTGTTTTTCCGGCTAGCCATGCCTTCAGAAATCGGCGGCTATGTTTTAGGCGTTATCCACTACCATTTTGGCAAATATTTGTTAGCCACTTTTCTGGCCGAAATGCCCTTTGCTCTAATTGCCGTCTATGCCGGCGAAGCTTTTCTGAAAAAAGAGCCCGTTTTCTTCTTAGCCTTGATTATCGTTGTTGCAATTTTGGTTGCCACCGCTTTCTACGCCACTCATAAACGCCAAATTAGCCAAAATTAACCCCATCTTGACAAATTTAAATAAGGGTTTATAATAACCAAAAATAAGTCGTTAAATGATATAACCCCGAAAAGGGGTTTTTTATATGAAAAAATACAACAAATATGCGGCTGGTTTGCTCATTATCATGGGCGCTAACCTTTTTCAGCCAAATCTTTTTCCCATAAAATCTTCGTTTATTAAAGCTGATTCCAATTTTAACGATGCTTTAGTGGCTCAAAATAGGCCACTTATTGCTAATTCCAGCAAAACCAGCCAAAAATCCAATCTTAAAGTCTGGGTTACTGCTTATTCCAGCACTGAAAGGCAAACTGATGATACGCCATTTATTACCGCTTCCGGCAACCACGTCAGAAACGGCATTGCGGCGGCCAATTTTTTGCCTTTTGGCACTAAATTCCGCATTCCCGAACTCTTTGGCAGCCAGATTTTCACCGTTGAAGACCGCATGCATTCTCGATTTAAAAACTACATTGATATTTGGTTTGAAGAAGAAATCGATGCTAAAAGATTCGGCAAACAATTCGCAAAAGTGGAAATCTTATAAAATAAGTTAAAACAGCGCTGGACAAATATCAACTCTTAAAGATTCAGCGCTGTTTTTTTGCGGCACGGTTAAATAACCCTGCCGCTTTGAAAGTTCATAAAGGTCTTTGGTGATTTTTACGTCGTTTAAGCAATAATTTTTCAATTCCTCCATCTTTCCTTCTCGGAAAAGTATCGGCGCGTCCAAGCTCAAGCCATTCTTGCCAATGCCCAAATTATGCCTCGCCAACATATCCAAACCTATCCTCCTGCCCATTGAAAATTCAATTTCATCCAAGAGGTCGAACCGCGGCACGGTAAAAATATCAAAATCTTCAAATCCTGAAATTTTTGAAAAATAATTTTTTAAAACCGGCAAATCAAACCGAGAAATGCTGAATCCGATAATTAATCCGGCATTTTTTAAGAATTCCGCGACTTTTTCCAACTCATCTTCAAAAAAATGCAAATATTCGCCGCGATTGTAAGAATAAAGTCCGACTAATGAAATTTCCAAAGCGCTAAAATTATCACTTCCCACCTCAAAAAAAGTGTTCTTAGTTTCAATATCAATTACAATTTTATCTTTCTCCTTGTTCATAATTTTTAGCTTACTAGCTTACTAGCTTGATAGTCAATTCTACACATGCCTGTCCGCCACTTTGCTTGCCCCATAACTATCCGGCTTTGTCCGCGCTTCAAAATTATAAGCTCTGACCATTCCCATTACTTCATTAATCATTGTCTTGGTTTCTCCATTTTCCCCAACATCAATATGAATTTCAAAATCAAAATGCGGCGCCTCAAAATTTTTTAAAGTCGCCAAAATTTTCTCCGCCGCCTCAAGAGAGAAAAGAACTTCTTGAATTATCCGGCTGCGCAAAGTGAAATATTGTGGCTGCTCAATCCTGCGCCAAAAATATCTACCCCCATTACCGACTCTATGCACAATAATCGCTGTCACAAAATCAGCTGAATTGTCTTCTTTCCTTTCCGAATCCGAACCAATAATTACTTTGTAGTGACGCGTTTCATCTTCTTTCATATAACGGATAATTTCCGCCACTACTGAATCAATATTTAATTTTAAGCCGAAAGTGGTATTAAATGTCATTTTCCTCGCTTAAGCCAGAAAATATCCTTATCGCTTGACCAATTCTTACGAGAGGATTATTTTTCTGCCTGAAGTGCTTCTTGAACTTGTTTTTTAATCTTATTCAGTAAAACTTTTTCGTCTTTCAATTTTTCTCTAGAAGCTTCTATCCCAACCCCTAATTTTTCTCCTTCAAACGAATAAGTGTTTCCTGATTTCGCAACAATGCCATACTTTATTCCATTATTCAAGATATCACCGACATAAGAAATTCCCTCCCCGAACATAATGTCAAATTCCGCCACTTTAAAGGGAGGAGCTACTTTATTTTTTACCACTTTTGCCTTAACGCGATTGCCAACGCTGTCTTCGCCTTTTTTAATCTGAGCAATTCTCCTGATATCAATTCTCACTGAAGCGTAAAATTTCAATGCCCGGCCTCCCGGCGTTGTTGTCGGCTCTCCATAACCCATCATCCCGATTTTTTCCCTGATTTGATTGATAAAAATTATTAAAGTGTTTGATTTGGCGGAAATCGCCGTTAATTTCCTTAAAGCCTGCGACATCATTCTTGCTTGAAGCCCGATAAATTGAGCTCCCATTTCTCCTTCAATTTCCGCCTTTGGAGTTAAGGCCGCCACTGAATCAATAACAATGACATTAATCATCCCCGACCTGACTAAACTTTCTAAAATATTCAAAGCTTCTTCTCCGCTATCCGGCTGAGAAATTATTAAGTCGTTTAATTTTACTCCCAATTTTTTCGCGTATTCCGGGTCCAAAGCATGTTCTGCGTCGATAAAAGCCGCTTTTCCGCCTTGCTTTTGCGCTTCCGCAACCGCATGAAGAGCCAAGGTGGTCTTTCCGCTCGCCTCCGGGCCAAAAATCTCCACTATTCTTCCTTGGGGAAGACCGCCTACTCCGAGCGCGATATCCAAAGAAAAAGATCCGGTTGGCACAACATCAACATCAACTTTTTTAACATCGCCCAATTTCATTATTGACCCTTCTCCGAATTTCTCCTGAAGCGATTCTAACAGCTTTTCCAAATCTTGTTTTTCCTCTGTTTGTTTTGCTTTTATCATACTTATTGCGGCAATTGAGTTAATGGCTGATAAATTACTTTTTTCTCCAGCTTAACCTCTTTTCCCAAAAACCTTTTTACCTTAAATTCAATATTATTTTCTCCGTATAGAAGCTGAAAATCTTTTTCAAAATAGCCGTCTTCGTTTACAAAAATTTCTTCGTTATTAATTGTCAATTTATCCCAATAATTATCAAGCTTGCCTTCCAATTTAATTCTTTCCTCATTTATTTCCAAACTGTCCATTAAAGGATTGATTATTTCGATTTTTGGTATCCCCAACAGATTATCAATCCGAAAAACTAAATAAATTATAACCGAAACCGCAATAATTCCAATTACTAATTTTCTTAAACTCTTTGGCTTAATGGCAAAACGGTTGTGAGGCAATTTATCTTCAATGCTGATTTTTGAATTAATCTCATCTTTATAAGTTTGCCACATCTGATTTCCGTCTATTCCCAAAATTTCGGCAATTTTCATTAAATATCCCCTCAAATACGGCAAAGAAGGCATTTTTTTATAATCTCCGTTATAAATCGCCGCCAAAGCATGCCGAGATATCCCGGTAAGCTCTACTAATTTTTCGATGGTCATTCCCCGAAGCTCCAGGGCTTCCCGGAAAAATTCCTGAAAATTTTTTTGGTCATCAGACATATTTTAGTATAGTTATTTAATTGTTCTAACTCGTCAATTATCGGTTGTCAAATACTAATATCAATCACTAATTGTTAGTCGTTAGTCGTTTTAATATACACTTCCCTTGGTTTTGCCCCGTCACCCGGCCCAATAACTCCCCTTGATTCCATTATATCCAACAATCTCGCTGCCCGCGCGTATCCTACTTTTAACCTCCTCTGTAAAAGCGAAGCTGAAGCTTTTTGCGCGCTTTTAACTACTTCCACTGCTTCCTCATAAAGCTCATCATCATCGCCAGAATCGCTATTATATTGTTCAAAAACATCTCCATTCCCATTTACTCCAATATTCTCAAAATTAATCTCCTCTTCAACGTCCGTTATTTCTTTATTATTTTTTCTTATAAAATCAGCCACTTTACTTATTTCTTCTTCAGAAATATAAGAACCTTGGATTCTTTTTGGTTTTGAAAGCTCGGAGGAAACAAAAAGCATGTCTCCGCCGCCCAGCAGTTTTTCCGCTCCTGCTGAATCAAGAATTGTCCGAGAATCAACTTGGGAAGCGACTTGCAAAGCTATTCTGGTGGTTATATTGGCTTTAATCAAACCGGTGATCACTTCCACTGAAGGCCGCTGCGTTGAAACCACTAAATGAATGCCCGTGGCGCGCGCCATTTGAGCCAAACGAACTATTGCTCCTTCTATGTCTCTTCCAAAATTGGACATCAAATCCGCCAACTCGTCGATTACTATCAATATATAAGACATTGCTTCCTGCGGATTTTTTTTATTATAACTTTGAATATCCCGCGATCCTGCTTTCAATAAAATTTCATACCGCCTGTCCATCTCGGCAATTGCCCAGCGAAAAACATTTATCGTTTTTTTCGGCTCGGTAATCACCGGCGCGATTAAATGAGGCAATCCGTCGTAAACCGAAAGCTCCACCCTTTTCGGGTCAATTAAAATCATTTTTAACATCTCCGGTGAATTTTTATAAAGAAGAGAAATTAGTAAAGAGTGAATGGCAATTGATTTCCCTGATCCAGTCGATCCGGCAATTAAAGCATGAGGCATTTTTTCAATATCGGCAAAGATCGGGTCTCCGTTGACATCTCTTCCCAAAATAAATCCCAATGGCCCGGAATTGGCAAATTCCGGATAATTCATCAAACTTCCGAGCCGCACAATCGCCGCCACTTTATTCGGAACTTCTATTCCAACTAATGATTTGCCCGGTATTGGCGCTTCAATTCTGATTGGATGAGCGGCCACGGCCAAAGCCAAATCCGAGTTTAGAGCCATAATTCTCGAAAGCTTTATTCCCTCCGCCGGCTTTAAGGTATATCTTGTCACTTTCGGTCCGATATTAATTTCTCCCATTTCCACCGGAATCCCGAAACTTTCCAAAGTCCTTTTTATGATATTAGCGCTTGCCCGCAAATCGCCTACTGTTGGTTTTTCTATTGAAGATTTTAATAAATCAACTGGAGGAAAAATATAATTTTTTATCTGCTGTCTTATCGCCCCTTTTGGCTTTAGCCCAAAGCCAATTGCTGAAATAATTTTTTCTTTTATCGGCTCCTCTTCAATTTCTTCTTTTGCTTCTCCTTCTTCCTTATTCAACCCTTCCTGCTCTGCAATAGAAATTCCAGCCACTTCAATTTCTTCCTCTTCCTCCATATTTTCTTTTTTTCTTATTTTTATCGGCAAATTCAAAGTAACTAACAGCGAAGCGATAGCCACGACGCCAATCGCGATAATCGAAGCCGCATAGCCGAAAAGAGCTTCAATGGAACCGATAATCTTTCCCGTCAATCCTCCGGCCCTAGGGGAAATAATATCAATCAACCCCAATCCTGAAAAAACAAAAATTATTGCCCCTAAAAAAGTTATTTTATAAAGCCGTTGCCGCTCTGAAGTCAAGAAAACGCCGGCAATTACCAGAAGGATTAAAGGCAGAAGATAATATCCCCAGCCGAATAATTTATTAAAAACATTATATACAAAACTCCCCGCCGGCCCGGCGCTGTTAAAACTCGCCAAAAAAAGAATTATTGCTCCTCCTATTAAAATTATCGCCCAAACGCCTTTTTTTGTTTCCGGATGAAGCTCAAAATCGCCAAAATTTAAAAAATAGGATTTTTTATTTTCTTTTTCCTTATTTTTATTTTTCTTTCTTTTAGACATTCCTTAGCTTTAATTAAATATTAAAATAAGCTAAAATTCAAATATTATGGCGATAAAAAATTCCGGAATTTTCCGCGCTTATGACATTCGAGGAAAATACCCGAAAGAAATCAACGGAAAAATTATTGCCGAAACTGTCCAAAATCTTGGATTTCTCTTTCATCCCGATACTAAAATTGTTGTTGGCCGCGATTGTCGCCTCAGTTCTCCGGCCTTATATAAAACCGTTTTAAATTCCTTAAAAAGCAAAAATGTTAAAATTGGGGTTATTCCCGTTGGATTGATTACAACGCCCATGCTCTCTTTCCTTGTTGCCAAACTAAAGGCAAATTACGGCATAATGATTACCGCTTCCCACAATCCCAAAGAATATAATGGTTTAAAAATTATCAACAAAAACGCTGTTCCAATTAGTGGAAAAGAAATACAAAAATGGATTATCTAAATCTTTACTCTGATTTTCTAAAAAAATTTTTCAATCCTCAAAAGCCATTGAAAGTGATTTTTGATTGTTCCAATGGCACTACCGGACCAATTCTAAAGAAACTAACAGACAACAACCAACGACTAAAAACTTTTTTTATTAACGATAATCCTAATGGAAACTTTCCCGCCCATAGTCCCAATCCTTTAGAAAAAAATTCTGCTATCCAACTTCAGAAAGAAGTTAAAAAGCAAAAAAGTGATTTGGGAATAATTTTTGACGCTGATGGCGACCGCGTAATTTTTGTTGATAACAAAGCTCGAATTGTTAATCCGGAAATTATCAGCCGCTTATTAATCTGGTATTTAAAGCCCAATAAAATAATAATCACTCCTTCAACCGGTTGGTTAATAAAAAAAATTAATAATCATACCCGCGCTAAAGATTTTATAAACAAACAAGAAACAAGAATCAAAATTATTAAAAGCAAAATAGGCCATTACTATATAAAAAAAATAATGTTCAGGGAAAAAGCTGATTTTGCCTTTGAACAATCTGGCCATTATTACTTTGCCTTTAAAAATCTCGGCAAAGATGGCCTTTATTACGATTCCGGAATTATGGCGGCCATTGAAATAATTAACGCGGTTTCTCAATTGCCGTATTCGTTGGCAGATTTCAACGATTTATTGCCGCAATATCATCGGTCTGGAGAAATCAATATAAAAATTAAAAATGGAAACTTAAAAATAAGAAAAATTGAACGGTATTTTAAAGCTTCAGCGACAAAAATTTCCCATCTCGACGGCTTAACAATGGAATTTAATCCGCCGGCTGGCGGATGGTGGTTTAATTTAAGACCATCAAACACCGAATCATTATTAAGATTAAATATTGAAGCTGTTTCAAAATCTAAACTTGACAAAATTAGTCCACAATTGCAATCTTTAAAGC
>Ga0155760_110_pt2 | contig 8085 bp, 6 predicted proteins | sample RifCSPlowO2_01_FD_107414 | JGI IMG/M metagenome (GOLD analysis project Ga0155760, IMG submission 107414) | Candidatus Wolfebacteria bacterium RIFCSPLOWO2_01_FULL_38_11
TTGAAATTATTGAACACAATATTAAAAAATTTCCCACGCCGAATACCAAGATAATGATGAATATTGCCACTCCTGACACGGCTTTTGAAAAATCATTTTTGCCCAATAGCGGGGTTGGTTTGGCAAGAGAAGAATTTATTATTGCTTCTGATATTGGCATTCATCCAATGGCGCTTATAAATTATGAAAAACTTAAAGATAAGAAATTAAAAGCTCAGATAGATAAAAAAACAATCAGTTATAAAGACAAAACTCAATTTTATATTGATAAGTTGGCTTATGGCATTGCTAAAATTGGCGCGGCCTTTTATCCAAATCCAGTTATTATCCGGTTCTCCGATTTCAAAACTAATGAATATCGTTCTCTTGTTGGCGGCGAACTTTATGAGCCGATTGAAGAAAATCCGATGATCGGCTGGAGAGGATCTTCAAGATATTATCATCCGAGTTTTGCGCCGGCATTTTCTTTGGAATTGAAAGCCATCAGGAAAGTCCGCGAAGAAATTGGGTTGGATAATATCGAAGTAATGGTGCCGTTTTGCCGCACGCCGGAAGAAGGAAAAAAAGTTTTAGATGTTATGAGAAAAAACGATTTAAGGCGCGAAGAAGGACTGAAAGTTTATGTAATGTGCGAGATACCGTCAAATGTTATTTTAGCCGATGAATTTTTGGATATTTTTGACGGGATGAGCATTGGTTCAAATGACCTGACCCAATTAACAGTCGGTATTGACCGAGACGGCAATGAAATGATAAGAAGCATTACTAACGAAAATGACGAATCAGTTAAAAAACTGATTTCTCAAGTTATTAAAAAATGCAAAGAAAAGGGCAAATATATCGGCATTTGCGGACAAGCTCCGTCTGATTATCCGGAATTCGCGGAATTTTTAGTTGAGCAGGGGATTGAAAGCATTTCGTTAAATCCAGATACAGTTATTAAAACAACTTTAGCGGTTTACGAAAAGGAAAAGAGTTTAAAAAATGAAAATTCTTAATGTTAATTTAAGAATAATTTTAGATTCCCGCGGCAAAGACACTTTAGAAGCGGAATTAAAAAACGGTAATTTTTCAGCCAAAGCCAGCGTGCCAGCGGGTAAAAGCACGGGTAAACATGAGGCGTTTGTATTAGAGCCAAAAAAAGCGCTGGAAAAATTTGAAGAAATTAAAAATTTAATATTGGAAAAAGATTTTGAAAATCAGGAAGCATTTGATAATTTTTTAATTCAATTAGACGGGACTGAAAACAAAAGCAATCTCGGCGGAAATTTGATTTTATCTTTATCATTGGCGTTCGCGCGGCTGAAAGCAAAAAGCGATAATTTAGAATTGTTTGAATATATTTCTAAACTTCAAAACCTAAAGCCTAAAATCAAAAACCTAAAACCTATATTTAATGTCATCAACGGCGGCGCGCATGCTACAAATAAACAAAGTCAGCTCGATTTTCAGGAATTCCAGGTTATTCCCGAAGTGGAAGATTTTAGTTTAGCTTTTAGTATGGGAAAAATATTTTATCGCAAGCTGGGGGATTATTTGATTGAGAAATTCGGTAAAGATAATGTTGTTTTAGGAGATGAGGCCGGATATTCCGCGCCCTTTCAAAGCAGTGAAGAAGCGCTTGATATTTTGGCAGAAGTAATTGCCAAATATAAACATCCTTTAAGAATTGGATTAGATGTTGCCGCTTCTCAATTCTTCAAAGGAGATTATTATTTGATTGGCGGCAAAAAATATTCAGCCGAGGAATTAAAAGGATACTATTTGAAACTGATTGAAACTTATAATATTTTATCTATTGAAGACCCCTTTTCCGAGGAATCATTTGATGATTTTGCCAAATTAGCGCAAGATTTGGCGCGAAGCCATTCTAAAACTTTAATAATTACAGATGATCTTACCGCTACTAATTTTGAAAGATTAAAAAAAGCGATTAATGAAAAATCCGGCAACGCGATTTTAATTAAACCAAATCAAATCGGCACTTTAACTGAAACTTTGAAAACAATAAGGCTTGCTTATGAAAATAATTGGCAAACTATTGTCAGCCATAGGAGCGGGGAGACAAGAGATGATTTTATTGCCGATTTAGCTGTTGGAGTAAACGCTTGGGGTCTGAAATCCGGCGCGCCGGCAAAACCGGAAAGATTGGCTAAATACGAGAGATTGTTAGCAATTGCCAATAAAACTTCATTCTAATAAAGATTTCAGAAAACTTTCTCCGCTCATTTCTTTTGGTTGGGCAATAGCCATTAATTCTAAAATTGTCGGCGCCACGTCGGCTAATATGCCGATAGTATTTTTTTCTGCTCTGTTAATTTCGCTTTCTTCTTTTTGTCTCTCGAATTCTTTAGCAACTAAATGAATCGGCACTGGATTCGGGTCGTGTTTTGTCTCCGGCGAGCCGGTTAAAGGGTCAAACATCCGTTCCGCGTTTCCGTGGTCAGAAGTGATTATTAAAATACTGTTTGTTGCTAAAACCGCTTGAATGATTTTTCCGATTTCTTCATCGGTTATTTCAATTGCCTTCATAGTTGCCTCATAATTTCCTGTGTGGGCAATCATATCCGGGTTGGCGTAATTAGCTAGAATAAAATCATAACTTTTATCTTCAATTGCTTGGGTTAAGCGGTTGGTAATCTCTCTAGCCATCATTTCCGGATGTTCGTCGTGGTGAATATCAGATCTTGAAGGGATAAGCACTCTTAACTCATTTTCAAAAGGCGGTTCTTTTTCTCCGTTGAAGAAATAGGTGATATGGGCGTATTTTTCCGTTTCTGCGATTCGGAATTGGATTTTGCCGTTGTCTGACAAAACTTTACCCAGAGGGTTTTCAGCCGTTTCTTTTGGAAAAGCCACTGACATATTAAAGCGGTCGTCATAGCTCACCAAAGAAGAGATGTAAAGATTTAGATTTTTTTTAACCGGAAATTTATCGAAATTTTGGCTGATAAAAGATTCAACAATTTGCCGCATTCTATCTTCGCGGAAATTAAAGAATAAAACAGCGTCATTGTCATTAATAATATTTTTTTGCGGCCCGATAAGAGTCGGGAAAACATATTGGTCATCAAGGCTTTTTTGATAATTATTTTTTATATGATTTTCTAAATTATCGGTGATTGCGCCTTCACCGAACAATGTTTTGTAATAAATTTGGGTTCTGTCCCAATGCCTATCGCGGTCCATCGCATAATATCTTCCGCTAACGCTGGCTAAAATTACTTTGTCTGAAAAAGGAAGTTTTTTAAGCAAATTAAGGCAGCTTTGAGGCGGGCTGTCTCGGCCATCGGTAATCAAATGCAAATTCACGCGTAAAACATTTTCTTTTTCCGCGAATTTTATTAAAGCCTCTAAATGTTCCATCGAAGAATGAACATTAGCATCGGTGAGTAATCCTATTAAATTCACCGCCGAGTTATTTTTTTTAGAGTGTTCAAACGTTTTTTTAATTACTTCATTGCTAAAAAAGCTGCTGTCTCTGATTGCCAAGCTGATGCGAGGGTAATTCTGATAAATCACTTTGCCGGTCCCGATATTTAAATGTCCAACCTCGGAATTTCCTTCTTCTCCCCAAGGCAGGCCGACAGAAATACCCGATGCTTGAAGGCTGGCAAAGGGGAAATTGGCTTTTAAATAAGAAATGTTTTTTGGCTTAAAAATAAAAATCGGATTGGATTCGTCTTGCCGGCCAATGCCCCATCCGTCTAAAATTATTAAAATAACCGTCCTTTTTGACATTTTTTCATTCTAACCTTATACTTAACTTGTCGCAAATGATTATTTCAATAAAAAAATTTAATTACGGAATGCAAGCGATTTATCTATACGCGGAAAATCTCTTTTCGCATATTTTAAATTTATTTGCAATCCGTAAATTTTCTTATGTTTTATCAAAATCCAATTTTTCTGGCGATTTTATTATTGGCCGGAATAGGAATAGGTTACTTCGTCAGACAGACAATTGCGGGCAGAAAAGCTGATTCTATCGAGCAAAAAATAAAAAAGCAGATAGAAGGAGCTGACTCCAAAGCCAAAGAAATCCTACTTGAAGCCCAAAAAAAATCTGCTGATTTTCTCGAAGAAGCGCGAAAAGAAGAGCGTGAGCAAAAACTCCAGCATAGTCGCGTTGAAGAGCGTCTTATAAAAAAAGAAGAGACCCTTGAAAAGCAATGGGAGAATTTGCGCTCTGGGGAAAACCAAGTTAAAGAAGATTTAGAAAAATTGAAAAGCGCTAAAATTCAAGTTGACGAAATGAGAAATAAACTTGCCTCGGAACTGGAAAAAATAACCAAACTTGATGAATCCGAAGCAAAAGAAAAATTTTTTGAACAAATTAAGGAAAAATACAAAGAAGATTTAATTTTGCTTATTCAAAAGATGTCGAAAGATCAGCGGGAAGAAATTGAAAAGAAAGGCGTTGAAATTATGACAACCGTTATGCAGCGTTTGGCGCGGAGCCATGTCGCCGAAGCGACAACTTCTGTTTTTGTTTTAGATGATGAAGATTTAAAAGGTAAAATCATCGGTCGGGAAGGGAGAAATATCAGGGCCTTAGAAAGAGGAACAGGAGTGGAATTTATTGTTGATGAAACTCCCGGCGCGATAATCATTTCTTCTTTTGATCCGGTTCGTCGCGAAATTGCCAAATTAGCGCTGGATAAACTTATCAAAGACGGCCGCATTCAGCCCGCGAAAATTGAGGAAAAAGTTGAAGAAGCTAAAGCTGAAATAAATAAAATAATGATGGAAAAAGGCGAAGAAGCCGTCCATGAAGTCGGCATTTATAATTTGCCTAAAGAAATTATCCAGCTTCTCGGCCGCCTTTATTTTCGCACTAGCTACGGCCAAAATGTCCTGATGCACTCAATTGAATGCGCGCATCTCTCATCGATGATTGCTTCTGAACTTAATCTTGATGTGGAAATCGCCAAAATGGGCGCTTTGCTTCACGATATTGGCAAGGCGATTGATCAAGAAGTCGGCGGCAGCCATGTTGAAATTGGCCAGCGAATATTGAAGAAGTTCGGCGTAAAAGAAGAAGTAATTCGGGCAATGGAAGCTCATCACGAAGAATATCCTTTTAGCATTCCCGAGTCTTATGTCGTGGCGGCGGCTGATGCCTTGTCGGCTTCGAGGCCCGGCGCCCGCCGTGATACTATTGAAAATTATCTGAAAAGATTGGAAAACCTTGAAAAAATCGCTAAAGAATTTGAAGGAATCAAAAACGCTTATGCCATTTCTGCCGGCCGTGAATTAAGAGTTTTTGTTGTTCCGGAAAAAATAGACGACTTCGGCGCTTTGCAATTGGCTCGAGATATCGCCGCCAAAATTCAATCCGAGTTAAAATATCCGGGCGAGATAAAAGTTAATGTTATCAGGGAAATGAGGGCAGTGGAATATGCTAAATAATGATAAGTGTTGTTTTAAGTAGATTTTTCCTGTATAATTGTTATACTATTTAAAAATAAAGGTCGAAAAGGATATGAATTATAGAAAATGAAGCAAGAAACAAAAAATTATAAAAATGTTTTAAGCTTCTAAATTGTAAGATTATATATGAAAAAACCAGAATTAGTTGAAGCAGTAATGCAGGCAGCTGGCATTGAAGTAAAAAAACAAGCTGTTGCTGTCGTTGATGCGGTTTTTGATACTATTGCCAAAACAATGGGCAAAGGAGAAGAAGTGGCGATTGCCGGCTTTGGCACTTTCCGAGTGGTAAAAAGGGCGGCCAGAATGGGTGTTAATCCGAAAACTGGAGAAAAAATCCAAATCAAAGCCTCCACTAAGCCGAAATTCCGCGCTGCTAAAGCGTTAAAAGAAGCAGTATTATAAATTTTGATATAAGAGATAAAAAATAGTCCGCAGTTGGCGGACTATTTTTATTGCTCTTGGAGTAGCGAATTTGTTTGGAGCAGAGTTTCTTGGGCTGCTTTTATTTTTTCCAGTGATTCTCCTATTTTTTCGGGATCATTACTCAATTCTTTTGCATCACTTAATTCTTTGGCCGCTTCTCCCAAAAGGGAATTTAAATTTTCAATCGTTGAAGAAGTGATAATTGTTTTATTATTAAGATAATATTCAACCTCGTCTAATTTTATTTGAATTGAAGCGTTAACTTCGTTTGCTTCCGCGATAAACTGCGTTTCATTGCCCGGCAAATAAGAAAATATCGAAAATACTATTAAAATAATTACAGCGATTGTGGCTGTGGCTGTAATGAATTTTGGAACATGCCAAAATCCCGTCAAAATATTGCGGTATTTGTTGCCAGCATATTCTTGTTCTTCTGTTTTTTTGCTGGCTAAATCAACTCTTGAAGATAAAATCAAATTCCGCGATCTTTCTGCATATTTTTGATCGGGTTGGATTTTATTTAATTCTTTTAAATTTTTTAGCAAATTTTCATTCATACTAAGGTTTTCTTTAAATTTTTTAATGCTCGGTGCTGGATTAGTCTTATTGACACCTCGCTTTTATTTAAAATAGAAGCTACTTCTTTTGGCGAAAGCTCCTCGATAAATCTCATTATTATTACGTCCTGTTCTATTGGATTAAGCTTCGCGATAGCTTTCCTTATTTTTTCCAGTTCAATATTTTTATCAAAACCGTCTTCTTTCGAAGAATTATCGGAAATTTGGATTAATTCAATATTTATGGAAATTTTTTTAGTCCGGTAATGGTCTATTATTTTGTTTCTGGCAATCTGATACAGCCATCCGGAAAAAGAATTCAACTCTCTTATTTTAAAATTTTGGATTTTCTCCCAAGCGTTTAAAAACACTTGGTGAGTGAGGTCCTCGGCTTCCTCACGATGACTGACCTTAAGATAGATGAACCGGTAAATTCTCGGTTGGTACCTATCGTAAAGTAGGCCAAAAGCCGAAGCCTCACCCTTGATGGCATCTTCGATTAATTTGTATTCACCATCTAACATAGATAACGATAAAAAGGCCGTTTAGTTTCATGTTATAGCCTTTTTAATTTTTTAAGATTATGGCACTTTCAAAGTATTTTGTAAATAAAACCCGCCTAAAAGGCGGGTTTTATGTTGAGCGGAATACCGGAATCGAACCGGCGCCCTCACCTTGGCAAGGTGACGTACTGCCACTATACTAATTCCGCGTTTAGATATATTACATAAAATTTTGTGCATCCACCAGGGATCGAACCTGGGACCGTCTCCTTAAGAGGGAGCTGCTCTACCAGCTGAGCTATGGATGCTTGCATTTTTGTGTCCTCGCCAGGAATTGAACCCGGAACCTCTTGGTTCGAAGCCAAGCGCTCTATCCAATTGAGCTACGAGGACATAATTTATTAATTGATTTTTAGTTTATAATTAAATTAAATGAAATTCAATCTTTTATCTTAATTCTTAATCATTGTCCGATTTGATAAAGTGTTTGGATTTCTAAAGCTGAAAGCGCGCGGTTGTAAACGCGGATTTGATCAACCGCGCCTTGAGCATATTCGCCTATGCTGCCTGGGCACCCACTACCATAACATCTTGCTCCTATGTAAATACCGGTACTATCTGTTTGCGGACCAGCGCTCTGAGGAGTGCCGCTTAATACATTATCAAAATAATGATAAATAGTATCGCCCTGTTTAACAATTACAAAATTATGCCAAACACCCGGCGCAACCGATAGTTCATTTGATACAACATCCGTAGAAAAGGCATAATAAGTCAATCTGTTGTTTCCCCACGAAGCGCTTCCTAAGCCGATGAGCGCCGAATAGGTTGATCTATATCCCAAGATTCTGTTAACTCGCGCAAGATCAATATCTTTCCCCCAAAAACTAACAGTCATACTTTGGCCGATATTAAAAACAAAATCATTTAAATTTCCGCTAGTAATTAATACGTAATCATCAAGGCCGTCAAAATTAATTGCCTGACCGCTTTTGCCGCCGACAAAAGAAGATTGCACTCCTCCCATTGGTATCCCGTTGTGGCCGCGAATAGAGTAATCATTAAAATCTCCGTCCAGCGGCCAATAAGCAATAAGACCGCTAGTTATACTTACTCCATTGCCAATTTCAAATCTCCAAGGGTCTAAGCCGCCGTCTTTTTGAGCTACT
>Ga0155760_101_pt2 | contig 7584 bp, 6 predicted proteins | sample RifCSPlowO2_01_FD_107414 | JGI IMG/M metagenome (GOLD analysis project Ga0155760, IMG submission 107414) | Candidatus Wolfebacteria bacterium RIFCSPLOWO2_01_FULL_38_11
CCAGCTTGGCGATAATTCAACAATAAATAGATATACTCCGGTTCAAGTCAAAGGCGTTGGCGGAGCTGGCAATTTAGCCAATGTTTCCCAGATTACTACTGGAATAAATCACACTTGCGCGGTTAAAACTGACGGCTTGGCTTATTGTTGGGGATTTAATGGCTTTGGCCAATTGGGTGATAATTCAACAGTAGATAAATTAACGCCTGTTCAGGTTTTAAATTTAGTCGGCATTTCCCGAATTATTAATGTTGCTGGAATTTCCTACTCTTGTGCTATTACCACGAGCGGCTCAGCTTATTGCTGGGGATCAAATGCCGCTGGCCAGCTTGGCGATAATTCAATAATAGACAAATTAACCCCAGTTCAAGTTTTAGGCGTTGGCGGAGTTGGCAATTTAGCCAATGTTTCCCAGATTAGCGGCGGCGCCTTTCATACTTGCGCCATTATAACCAGCGGCTTGGCTTATTGCTGGGGGGGAAATGGCAATGGGCAATTGGGTGATGGCACAACAAATGGGGCATTAACACCTGTTCGGATTTTAGACGTTGGCGGTAGCAGTTATATTAATTTAAATCCCACTGCCTTTGTCAAAAAAATTATGACTGGCTCAGAGGGATTGTCTGCTGATGGCCGGAGTTTTACCCGTTATTTTTTTATTGAAAACGTCAATCGAACTTCCTGCGGAGTCGGCGATATTACTTCCGGCAGTCCTTTAAATTGCCCGATAAATTTTCCCGGTGGAAGCAATGACATTGCCGAAGACCCTTCAACTCAAAAAATTACAATTAATGTCGAATGGCAAAATAATTCGTCGCTTTCTAAAACTAAGTACATTACGCGGCATCGCAATTTAATATTAAATCAATCAGATTGGTCAGGCGGCCCCGGCCAAATTTATTTTTCAACAACTACTTTTGGCGCGATAGTTAATAATAAATTTAACAGTTCAAATTCCATGTCTTATAGTAATCCCGGTTCGCTGGAAACGTCAGCGCCGATCGGCAGTAGCGGCGAATTAGAGTCAAGTATTTTTGACTCTAATTCAATCAGCGCGGTTAATTCAATAATGTGGCAGGGGACTCTTAATAATGGCAATGTCAAGTTTCAAATTGCCTCTTCTAATAATTCTAACGGCCCGTGGGATTATAAAGGGCCGGATGGCACGATTTCAACTTTCTACAGCGCTGGTTCCGATATTCCCAATAAGATAAATTTGGCGTATCATAATAATCAGAGATATTTTAAATATAAGGTATCTATCTTAAACAACGGCAGCACTCCCGTGGTTAATGATATAATAATTAATTGGTCGCCTTAATTAAAAACTTCTAAAAAATTAAAATGAATAAAATAAATAAAACCTTATTGTCATCCGCAATTATTTTAGCAGTCGCTTTAATAGGAGTAATTTATTGGCAAAAAAAAGGATTTGAAAAACCGTATTATGCGGTTTATCTGGATACCGGCGATCTTTATTTTGGTCAAATGCATTTTTTCCCCCGATTTTTTCTTTCCGATGTTTATTTCTTAAAGCAAAATATTGAAGATAAAGAAAATCCTTTAAGCTTGTCGAAATTCAGCAATGCTTTCTATGGCCCCGAAGATAAAATTTATCTAAACAAAGAAAATATTATTTGGAAGGCGAAGTTGAGCGAAAACAGCCAAGTTTTGCAATTCTTGAAAAATCCGCAAGAACAACAAACACCCTCATCAGCTCAATTAAAATGATTGGTAAAAAAATAAATTCCGTATTTTTTCCGATTTTGTCGTCATTTTTAAAGAAAGAAAATAAAAGGGAAAAAGGCGCCGCTGTTCTGCCAACCATACTTTTATTTGGAGGTATTGCGGTTGAGATTGGAATTACTGGTGTCCTGATTGCTCTTTTTTTAAGCCAGGGAAGTTTAGGCGCCAAATTATCGGAAGAAGCGCTGGCTGCCGCAAATAGCGGGATTGAAGAAGGAGTATTGAAAATTGTCAGAGACAAAGATTATAACAGCATTTCCTCTTCAACTTTATCCGTTGGAGATCGTTCTTCTGTTGAATTTTTTATCTGTAAAGATATTGTCTCCTGCGGCGGAACCGGCAAGCATACGATTTATTCAATCGGTTCAGCTCTTAATAAACGGCGCAAAGTTAATGCCCTAATCGCAACCGATTCCATTACCGGAGAGGTAAAAATAGAATATATTAAAGAAGTTTCTTTATAATCTATCTATGAAATTTAAGAAAGTTCTAAGCATTCTAAATCCGCAGCCCCAAGTAGGTTCACTGGAAATAACCGATGTTGATTTGAAATTCTGCGAATTTAAATTTTATAATCCGGTTTTTCATTCGTTAAAATTGGAAAACGGCATTGTTAAGGACGGAAAAATTATTGACCGCGATAAATTTATTGCCTCTCTTTCAGAACTTCATAAAAAAATCACCAATTCCGGCAAAAAAAAGATTAATATTATTGTTAATATTCCTGACAACAACATTTATTCCCAGTTTTTTAATCTGCCGAATATTTCTAACACCAGTTTGGAAGAAGCCGCCAAGCTTAATTTGCAGATGATTTCTCCCATAAATTTCGAATCAGCTTATTCCGATTGGCAAATAATAGACGCTAATCATCCTCAAGAAGGAAATCAGCTTGAAATTTTAGGGTCATTTGCTTCAAAAGAAATTATCGATGTTTTTGAAGAATGTTTAAGGAAAGCCGGTTTTATTGCCGCGGCAATCGAATTTAGCGGCCTAGCCTTATTAAGGTCTGCGGCAAAACTCGGGATGGATGTTGATTTGAAAAATCCGTTTATTTTGCTCTATATCGGCCCGAATGGTTTAAGTTTTAATTTGGCAAGAAACGGCAATTTGTATTTCAATCATTTTGTTTCTTGGCAGTCGATTTACGCCGACCAGCGCCGTATTGCTTTTGATTCTTTTAAAAAAATAATAATTGAAGAAATAAAAAAAGTTTCCAGTTTTTATTCAACTCATTGGGGAGGGCAAATAACGGATTTTTATTTTTTGTCTTATGGACTTGAGGGCGAGATTTCGAAAACAATTTCTGAAAATTTTCCGTTTAAAATTAAACCATTATTGATTCAAAAATATAAAGATGTCTCTTCCCAATGGTTTTCTGCGCTGGGTTCGGCTTTGAGAGGGACAATGCCGCGTTCCGAAGATAATATTATCAGCGTAGCCAGCATCGGAACGGAAAAAGAATTTTACAGGGAAAAAATAATCTGGTTTATAAAAATATGGCGCAATATTATTATTTCCAGCTTGCTGGTTTTATTTATAACTTTTTTGGGAATAAATGCTTTTTTGATAAACCTTGCTAATTCCTTGGATGAAAAGCTGTCCGCTTTTCGCTTAAATAATCAAGGGAATGTAGCTGAAATATCAAGACTTCGCAGCGAAGTTGAAGAAATCAATAAAAAAATCCAGCTTGTTTCTTTGGCTTATCAGGAGCGCTTGAAATGGTCTCTGTTTTTTGGAAAGATAAAAGAGTTTGCCGGAAGCAATATTTCCATCACAAGAATCTTTTTTCAGTCATTTAACACTCCGATTTTAATTAACGCTTTGGCATCAAGTGAAGAAACCGCCTTGGAATTCAAAGAAAAAATAAGCGATAATTTAGACGCTGAGAATATTGAAATGCCTATTAATAAAATAATTTCAACAATAAAAGGCGTTGAATTCAGTATTAGCTTTAAAATAAGAGATTTAAGTAGATTATGAACTTCGGTAAAATAGATAAAAAATGGCAAAAAATTTGGGAAACGAAAAAAAATTATAAAACAATAGATAAAACCAAAAGCAAAAAAAATTTTATGCTTTTGGTGGAGTTTCCCTATCCTTCGGGTGATCTTCACATCGGTCACTGGTATGCTTATGCAGTACCGGATATTTTGGCGCGTTATCTGAAAATGAAGGGCAATAATGTCATGTATCCGATTGGCTTTGACGCTTTCGGGCTCCCAGCAGAAAACGCCGCTATCAAAAGGAAAATAAATCCGGCTGTTTGGACGGAAAATAATATTAAATTTATGACCAAGCAATTAAAAAGCATGGGCGCTTCTTTTGATTGGTCGCGAGTCATCTCCACTATAGACCATCAATATTATAAATGGACTCAATGGATTTTTTTGAAAATGTATCAAAAAGGTTTGGCTTATCGCGCCAAGACAATGGTTAATTGGTGTCCGAATTGCAAAACAGTTTTAGCCAATGAGCAAGTAATCGCCGGCTTGTGCGAAAGATGTGATAGTGAAGTTATTCAAAAAGAATTTGAACAATGGATGTTTAGAATTACCGATTATGCCGATAGATTGATTGATGATATTAAAGATTTGGATTGGCCTCAAACAACTAAATTGGCGCAAAAAAATTGGATCGGTCGTTCTGAAGGAGTAATTGTTAAGTTTGATGTCAAATGTCAAATGTTAAATGTTAAATGTCCTTCAATTGAAGTTTTTACCACTCGGCTAGACACTATTTTCGGCTGCACTTATTTAGTTTTGGCGCCGGAGCGCGTTAGCGCGCTAATTCAGAATTCAGAATTTAAAATTCAGAATTCAGGGGAAGTTGAAAATTATATAAATCAAACCAAAAAGAAAACCGAACTTCAAAGATTGGAAATTGACAAAGAAAAAACCGGTGTCAAATTAGAAGGTATTAAGGCGATAAATCCTTTTGATAAAGAAGAGGTGCCGATTTTTGTGGCTGATTATGTTTTAGGCCATTACGGCACTGGCGCAGTCATGGCTGTGCCGGCTCACGACGAGCGCGATTTTGAATTCGCGAAAAAATACAATTTGCCGATAAAAGAAGTTATTATCCCAGATGTAATTGATAAAAAAAATCCGCCCGTCCCCGGCAAAAAAACAGTGGAAAGGAGAAATGTCCATGCGATTGTCAGAAATCCCCAAAATAATAAATTTTTATGTTTAAAGTCCAAGAAATTTTTATGGACAACTTTTCCAATGGGAGGAATTGAAGAAAATGAAGATGTAGTTTCAGCCGCGCGCAGAGAAGTGGAAGAAGAAACAGGATACAAAAATCTTAAATTAATTAAAGTTTTGGGAGGAAAAGTTCGCGCCGAATATTTTGCCAAGCATAAAGATGAAAATATGATTGCCCATACGACCGCGGTTTTATTTGATCTTATTAATGAAGAAAAATCTGAAATTGATAAAGAATGGGAGGAGTCGCATGAAATAATGTGGATTGGTGAGCATAAATTAAATTATAATACAATGGTTCACGCGGAAATGGATATATGGGAAAAAAGATTAAAGGGTGATGAAACGGCTTATGCGGACGATGGCGCGCTTGTTGATTCTGGTCAGTTTACCAACTTAAAATCATCTGAAGCTCGCGTAAAAATGGTTCAATGGCTCAAAAAAAATAATTTTGGAAATTCTAAAAAAATATTCAAGCTTCATGATTGGGTTCTTTCGCGCCAAAGATATTGGGGTGTGCCAATACCAATAATCAAATGCGACAATTGCGGATATGTGCCAGTGCCGGAAAAAGATTTGCCAATAAAACTTCCGCCTCTTAAAGATTTTTTGCCGACTGAAGAGGGAAAATCTCCTTTGGCTAAAGCTAAAAATTGGGTTAATGTAAAATGTCCGAAATGCAAGAATCCGGCGCAAAGAGAAACAGATACCATGGACACTTTTGTTGATTCCTCCTGGTATTTTATGCGCTATACTGACCCGAAAAACAAGAAAGTTTTTGCCGATAAAAAGAAAATGAAATTATGGCTGCCCGTGCCGATGTATATCGGCGGCGCGGAACATAACACAATGCATCTTTTGTATTCCCGATTTTTCACCAAAGTTCTATATGATTTAAAGCTTGTTCATTTTAACGAACCGTTTATCGGCAGAAAAAATCATGGTATTATTTTGGGAACTGACGGCCAAAAAATGTCAAAATCGCGAGGCAATGTTGTTGATCCAGATAAAGAAGTTAAAAAATTTGGAGCCGATACCGTAAGAATGTATTTGGCTTTTGCCGGGCCTTATGAACAAGGCGGGCCGTGGAACCCCGGCGGAATGCTGGGAATTAGAAGATTTTTGGAAAGAGCTTATAAATTAAAGTCAAAAATTTCATCCGGTAAAATTTCCAATAAAAATTTAGAGGTGCTTTTACATCAAGCCATTAAAAAAGTTTCCGAAGACATTGAAAATTTCAGATTTAACACCGCGATTTCGGCATTGATGATTTTGTTAAATGAAATAGAAAAACAAAGTCAATTGTCAATTGTCAATTATCAATTGTTTCTAAAGTTATTAAGCCCATTCGCGCCTCACTTGTCCGAAGAAATTTGGAGTAATTTAGGTAATAAAAAAAACATTCATTTGGAAAAATGGCCGGAATATAATCCTAAACTGATTAAAAAGGAAAATTTTGAATTAATAATTCAGATAAACGGAAAATTAAGGGATAAAATTTCAGTAGAATCGGGGATTTCCCAAAAAGAAGCGGAAAATATCGCCCTTAATCAGGAGAAAATCAAAAATTTTATTGGCGGCAAAACCGTTAAAAAAATAATTTTTGTGCCGGAAAAATTAATTAATATCGTTATCTAAAATGCTTTTTTTCAAAGTAGTTACCATATTGATAGTGTTAGCCGGTTTTGGCATTTATGTTGCTGTCGAGTATCCGGATTTAGGGGAAAGAATTGATAAGTTTATTAAAAGGCCGGAATTTGAATTATCAGCTCCTAAAAAAACATCTATTTCTACAACGCCTAAAAAAGTCACAACCCCAACAGCCCCAGCAACCCCGACAGTTGTTGCCACTACAACTTATCTGCCCGATATTAAAGATTCTGAAATTCCAGCAGGATTTACTCGCAGCCAACTCTCTCCTTATTATAAAAAAGTCAGGATTTCTTCCCATTCTTATTCTTCTTCTCTAAATTATCCTTCAAAAATCGGACTTTCTTCGTCTTTATCATCAAAAGATTCCCCGATAAATATCACAAATTGGAAAATAAAAAGTAATAAAGGCGAAATGACAATTTCCCAAGCAGTTGAAGTATATTATCCAAACAGTTCGGTTCAGTCGGATATTTATCTTTCTTCCGGCCAATCTGTAAATATTTACACCAATAAAAGCGCTATCGGAATTAATCTTAGAATTAATAAATGCCTTGGCTATTTGGAGAGCACTTATGATTTTAATCCTTCCTTGTCAAAAAGCTGTCCTCCAGTTTATGATTTAAAATCTGAAATTGCCAACCTGTCCGGCGATTGTCAGACCTATATTATGTCTCTGTCCAGTTGCGAGATTCCCAGCGCTAACGAATATAATTCTTTTCCCGGCACAGACGAAGGCAATGCCTGCCGCGCCTATTTGAGTAAAATCAGTTACGGGACTTGTTTTAATAAACATAGATTTGACAGCAACTTTTTATCAAACGAATGGCGAATCTGGATGAATCAGCCCAATATTTTAGACAAACAGCATGACCGCTTGAGGTTGTATGACAAAGATGGCCTTTTAGTTTACGAATATGTCTATTAGACAACGGTTGAGCCGTAGGGCTCAACCGTTATTTTCTTTCAGCAAGAATTACCG
>Ga0155760_123_pt5 | contig 6191 bp, 4 predicted proteins | sample RifCSPlowO2_01_FD_107414 | JGI IMG/M metagenome (GOLD analysis project Ga0155760, IMG submission 107414) | Candidatus Wolfebacteria bacterium RIFCSPLOWO2_01_FULL_38_11
TTTCCGCGCCATAAACTTCAAAATGCAAATGGCAGCCGGTTGGGCCATGAGTGTTTCCCGTGTTTCCCATATATCCGATTAAATCGCCTTTCTTAACATATTTGCCAATTTGAATGACTGTTTTTTCCAAATGGGCATAACGGGTCTGGGTATAATTTTGATGTTCTAATAATATAAAAATTCCATAACCGTCATTCCAGCCATCACTGCCGCTGCCCAATTCTTTGTCAGCAACCGCAATTCCTTCAGCTGACGCGTAAATAGGCGTACCGCATCTGTTGGCAATATCAACCGCGTTATTTTTATGCAAAACTCCCCAATTCCAGCCAATGGTTGGCGGAGCAAAATATCCCAAATTTTTCTTTTTAGTCGGATGGTTTATTGAATTTGTCTGGCTTAAAGCATCGGAATTAAGCGCTAAATTAATCTCTATTATTGATGTTTCTTGAAAATTGTTGCTGATAGCTGCCAGAGAATCTCCATAATTTTCTATTAAGGATTTTTCTTCAACCGGACCGCCCAAAGTTTCTCTAATTTCCGCTTTTAACGGATTGGATTTGCTGGTAAAAGCTAGATTTATCGCCAAAACCCCTATAATCAAAAAAAGTCGCCAGGGGATAGCGCTTCGTTGTTTGAACAGATATTCAATTTTATCTATTATAGTACTAATGAGTTTAGTATATCAAAATCTCAACGAGAATCAACGCCAGGCTGTGGATTGCCAAAACGGCCCTCTTTTAATTGTGGCCGGAGCCGGCTCTGGCAAAACAAGGACTTTAACCAGCCGTCTAATGTTTTTGCTCAACTCAGGCATCCCGGCAGAAAAAATTATTGCCATTACTTTCACCAATAAAGCCGCCGATGAGATGGTAAATAGGGTCAAGAGTCAGATGGCAAATGCCGGCGGTCCGTTTATCGGAACATTTCATTCTCTTGGAGCGCGGATTCTGAAAAAAGAAGCGAAATTTTTAGGCCGCAGCCCCAATTTTTCAATTTTTGACAACGACGATTCTTTAAAGCTTATAAAAAACATCGCTAAAAATTTTAATTTAACGGAAAAAGAAAAAAGAAAAATCAGCCCCGCTTTTCTGCAGAAAGATTTTTCCCGCATCAAAAATGAGATGTCTGATTCTGAAAACGAGGAAGAAATCGTAAAATATTTTTTTAATCAATATGAGCTTGAGCTCCAGAGAAACAACGCCTTTGACTTCGAAGATTTGATTGAAAAACCGGTTTCTCTTTTTTTAAAAAATCGGGAAACTTTGGAAAAATATCAAAACCAGCATCAGTATATTTTGGTGGACGAATTTCAAGATACTAATCCGGCCCAATACCAATTTATAAAACTTTTGGCGCAAAAGCATAAAAATTTAAGCGTGGTCGGTGACGATGCCCAGTCAATTTATAAATTTCGCGGCTCTGATTTCAGGAATTTTTTGGATTTTGAAAAAGATTGGCCGGACACCAAAATTGTTTTATTGGAGCAAAATTACCGCTCTACTGCCAATATCATCAATGCCGCCTCTGCTTTGATTAAAAATAATAAATTTCAGAAATCAAAAAATCTCTGGACCGAAAATCCGGAAGGAGACAAGATAAAATTAATTGAACACGAGGACGCTTTCTCGGAAGCCGATTATATTGCTGAAGAAATTTTAAGCCGCCGGATTTTCGGCAAAGAAAATTCCACTGCCGTGCTTTACCGGACTAATGCCCAGTCGCGCGCGATTGAGACCGCTTTGATTGAAAGGGGAATAGGCTATTTTATTTTCGGAGGAGTGAAGTTTTATGAAAGGAAAGAAATTAAAGATATTGTGGCGGCTTTGCGTTTTGCTTCTAATCCCAATGATTCCGTGAGCTTGCAAAGGCTGCAAAAGAATTTTCTAAAAAAGACATTTCTTAGGCTTAAAAACGAATTGCCTCATCAAGTTGGGAAATTATCAGCCAGCCAGCTTATCAGTTATGTCCTTGAAATAAGCGGTTATTTCAATGAATTAAAGAAAGATTACGCCAATTTCACCGAACGCATTGAAAACCTCAATGAATTGATTTATTTTGCCTCTAATTTTTCTTCCCTTTCTGAATTTTTGGAAAGAGTTTCCCTGATGCAATCAACTGATAATATAAAAAATAATAAAGATTCTCGAAAATCCAATATTAATTTAATGACTGTTCATTTGGCCAAAGGTTTGGAATTTGACAATGTTTTTATCGCCGGCTGCAATGAAGGAGTTTTGCCCCATCAAATGTCGTACTTTAGTGAGGAAGAAATCGAAGAGGAGAGAAGATTGATGTATGTGGCAATGACGCGCGCCCGCCAAAAGCTTTACCTGAATTTTTATCATCTTCCCTCGAGATTTCTCTCGGAAATTCCTGCGGAGTTTTTGGAATTTTCCGTCTCAAAATCAATTGACGACGAGGAGCGTTATATTGAATACTAATATGCCCAGATATTTAGGACAGCATTTTTTAATCAATAGAAATAAAATAAAGCATGCCGTTGAAGCGATGGAGATTGTCGAAGGCGACGTTATTATTGAAATCGGTCCGGGACACGGAGAGCTTACCGGAGAAATAATTAAAGAATTCAAAAATAAAAAAATAGAAAAATTTAAAATATTTTTAATTGAAAAAGACAAAAAACTTGCGGATGATTTAAAAGAAAAATTCAAAAGTGATGAAAATATTGAAATTATTGAAGGGGATGTTTTAAAAATTCTGCCCGATTTATGTTTTAAGCTTCAAGCTTCAAGTTTCAAGATCGTCGGAAACATACCTTATTATATTACCGGATATTTATTCAGGATTATCGGCGAATTGGAAAATAAACCTTCGTTAATTGTTTTTACAATTCAAAAAGAAGTCGCCGAAAGAATTTGCGCTCTGAAACCTAGTTATTCGCATGGGCGCATTCGCATTTCGCGACTGCCCCACACCAGAACAAGTTCGGTGCGGGATAAACTCCGCGGGAGCGAGCGCTATTCGCATGCTATGAATCTTTTAGCCGCCAGCGTTCAGTTTTGGTCAGAGCCCAAAATAATAAGTTATGTTTCCAAAAAAGATTTTCGCCCCGCTCCAAAAGTTGACTCGGCAATAATTAAATTAACACCTAAAACCCAAAACCCAAAATCTAAAACCTATTATCAATTTATTAAAATTCTTTTCAAACAGCCCCGCAAAACAATACTGAATAATCTATCGGCAATCAGTAAACAGCGGGCAGTAATAATAAAAAAAGAAGAAATTGTAAAAAAACTCCAAAAATTTGGAATTAATCCGACCGACCGTCCTCAAAATTTGGATATTGACCAAATAATCGAGTTATCAACATTGTTTTAAGCCGTATTTATTATATAATTATTATTAATGAATCGCCTTAAAATCGCGGCAATTGTTTTAGTTATAGTTAGCGGCTTGGCTGGTTCTTATTTTATTGTTAAAAATTCAACCCCCTCCCTTTTATCGGAAAAAAAAGTGCTGGAAAATTCCGGGGAAAGCGGAATTTCATCTCAAAGCCCGATTGAGTGGGTGAAAAATTTGGTTTCTGGCGATTATTCTCAATCTATTGGCGATTCAAATAATGCCAAGAATGGTTCTAATAAGGAAACGGCTAATCTTACCGAAACTGTTGCCCAATCATTGTTCGGGAAAATGAAAATAATGGATCAAAGCGGCAACGATCCTTTTGGCAATTTTGATATTAACAATTCGGAAAATCAAAAATTGGTTAACGAAGCCCTGGCTGGTTTTAACGGTTCCGATGACATTTTTAAGATTTCAGCAGATGATAACAATTTAAAAATTTCAAACGATAATTCAAGAGAAGCAAAAAATAGGTATTTAGAAGAAATCAAAAAAATTTCTCAAAAACATTTTAATACTGTTCAATATCAAAATTTTTCTAAAGAAATCATCGATGAAATTGATAAAAGTTGTTTTGGAGAGGATTCATTGTTAATAAATAAACTAATTAATATTTATCAACTGATAGCTGATGATTATTTAAATATAGTTGTCCCCTCTGATTGGTTGGATTTCCACAAAAAAGCGGTTGCTCATTACAAAAAAAATTATTTAACCTATCAATTTATCTCAAACTGTTCAAGTGATCCCATTGGAGGATATTTAGCTGTTCAATCTTTGCAATTGCTTATCGATGAAGCCGTTGAAGTTCAAAATTTGTTAAATGAAAAATATAAGGAAATATAGCAATTCAAATTAAGATAATTTATGAAATTAAAAAATAAAATAATTATTTTAATCATTATTATTTTAATCGGAGGACCAATTTTTATTTTTCAAACGATTAAAAATTCATCGGCACAGATGGGTGTTTTTGAAACTAATCCAGTGCTTGTGGGAGGTGCGACATCGCAAAAACTCGATCTTATCGAAAAATTAGCCCGTTGGGTTAAAGAAGATTCAACGAAGTGGTTGCGCGATGTTGTTGCTAAAAAACTTATGGACTATATTGTCGACGAAACCGTCAAATGGATTCAAGGCGGCGGCGAGCCGAAATTTATCGGCAATTGGAATGTGCTTTTGAAAGAAGCCGGCGATATTGCCTTTGAAGAAGTGGTTAACGAACTTGGCGTGGCCGGGCTTTGTCAGCCGTTTGGCATTCAGGTCCGCTTGACTCTTTTGCCGGTTAAGAAATTTTACAAGCGGGCCGAATGTACTTTGGATAAAGTTGTTTCCAATATAGAAAATTTTTACATTGATTTTTCCGTGGGCGGCTGGAACGGCTATTTAGCCAGTTTTGAGCCGCAAAATAATTTCTATGGCCAGGTGATTATGGCTTATGACGAAATAACCAAAAGATCGCAGGAAAATAAAGAAGCGGCTAAAAGCGAAGGTATTGCTGGCGGAGGATTTTTATCAACGAAAAAATGTGTGGCATACGAAGAGGTTGATTTGAAAGAATGTGAAACTTATTACGGCGTAAACGACGCTTGTGTTAAAGAAAAAGAAAATAATAGAAAATGTCTGAAAGAAGAAATTATCACTCCGGGCGATACGGTTGGCAAAGTTATGGGTGAGGCCGTTACTTCCGATTCCAAATGGGCTGCCAATATCCAAAGCTGGACATCGGCTTTGGTTAACGCGGCGATTAATCGTTTATTCCAGGAAGGACTGCGAGCAATGGTTGGTTCTGCCCAAGGCGGCCGCATAAAACCCTTTTATCCTTCTGATTACCAGGACTTGGTAACTTCGGACACTCAGCAAACAAAAAACACGCTGACAAAAGAAGCTAAATCTTTCCTTAGTGAGTGGCAGGCAATTTCAAATTACAAAAATTTATCGCTTTCTTACGCTGAACAAATGTTAGCAGATTTAAAAGAAATAAAATTAAATAATTGCATGGTCACTGATGGAGAAATTTCAACAGCCTCTTCCACTGTGAGTGTTCTTCAATCCGAGGTTAATGACCTTAATAATAAAATCAAGGAGGCCACCGATGTGATTAACCAAATAGAGAGCGCCAAAACCAATGAAAATTTAATGAATGCCCAGTATGCTTACAATAAATTCCGGAACAAATACGGCGAGCTAATGTGGCAGCAGATTACAAGTGGAGATGTTAGAAACAGCGCCAAAGCGCAATCCGAAGATTTATATAACCAGCTTTATGGAACAGGCGGCAATCTTTCAAGCGGTCTGAGTATCGACCAAAGGTTGAAAATTTGCACGATGGGCCCCGGCGGCAAAAAGTCAGGCGCTCTGTAAAATTATTGAGTTATCGTAATTTTATGAAATTCTTCCTCAAAAATAAAAAAATATTCAGCTTATTGATAATTTTATCATTAACAATTGGATTTATTAGTCTGGTTCATGCCGAAACTACTCAAAATCCCGGCGGAATTACTCCAAACACAGCTGATCAACAAGCCAAAGATACTGCCAGCAGTTTTAGCCTGCTTGGTTGGATAAGTTCAAGATTTGTTGCATTAGCTGCTCTTATTCTTGATTTTTCAATTTATCTCAGCAATGGAATTTTAGATCTTCCGGCTGTTAAAATAGGTTGGGAAATAGTGTTGAGTTTTGCCAATTTGGGATTTGTTTTGGCGATTATTATTATTGCTTTTGCCACGATTTTAAGAATTGAATCATATTCCATTAAAAACATTCTTTGGAAGCTTATTGTGGCTGCCATTCTTGTTAATTTTAGTTTAGTCATTGCCGGAGCTATT
>Ga0155760_119_pt1 | contig 5791 bp, 8 predicted proteins | sample RifCSPlowO2_01_FD_107414 | JGI IMG/M metagenome (GOLD analysis project Ga0155760, IMG submission 107414) | Candidatus Wolfebacteria bacterium RIFCSPLOWO2_01_FULL_38_11
TTCCTTTAATTCATTTTGCAAAGGTTTTTCCGAAAGCCAAAAATTTATAAATCCGGGAGGGGAAACTTCTATTTTCCCGAAAAAATCCAAAACTTTTGGTTGTAAACTTTTAACAATTCCGTTCGCGATTTCAATTGGGTTCTCTTGGCGAAACTTTGCCAATTTTAAAGCGATATTGGTTGAATAATGGCCGAAGTTTTCATTTTCCGGCGTAAAAACTTCTATCTCAACATCTTCTTTAATAATTTTTTTGAGGCAATCAGCTATTTTTGACTTTATCATACGATTTTATTATAGTTTAAAAAGATTGAAATTAAAACTTAATAAGGAGGGGTATATTATGGGGAAAGAATACTATGATATATATCCGACGCGAGCATGGATAATCCCAAAATGGTACGAAGGTGAAATAAATCATCTTTGCCCGAAAAGAAAATGCCCTAATTGTGGGATAAGAGGAGGACAAACCACTTTCACACGCAATAAACTTCGTTGTTCACATTGTAATAGCACAAAGATTGGAAAAGAAAAAATTGGGCAAAAGGGTTTTCTTGAATTGAATAAAAAGAAACGGCTTTTGAATTTGTGTTGTTCATATTGTGGTACAAAACTGGCATTAAATTTCTTTTCGGAAGAAGAAAAGTTGAGAATTATAGACATATACACCAAATCTGTCTAACTTTAAGAGAAACAAGGGGGGGCAAAATTAACGCCCCTTTTTTATTTATAAAATTTGCAAATAGCCTTATACTAAAAATATGTTAGTTATTGCCACAAACAAACCCCATAGAGCAACTTCTATCGCCGTTGTCTTACGGGGCAAGCGCGCCTATTTTGATAAATTATGAAAATAATTACTGAAAATAAAAGAGTAAAATTTGATTATGAAATCCTTGAAACTTATGAGGCGGGTTTAGAATTAAAAGGATTTGAAGTAAAAGCAATACGAGCCGGGCGGATAAATTTAGCCGGAGCTTACGCTATTATTCGAGACAATCAAGCTTGGCTGATTAATGCCGATGTTCCGGCTTACCAGCCAAAAAACGCGCCGGAAGATTATGATTCAAAAAGAACTCGTCGCCTACTTTTAAAAAAATCAGAGATAAAAAATTTAATCGGCAGTGTCGCGGAAAAAGGGTTGACTTTAATGCCTTTAAAAGTTTATACTAAAAACCACCGAATTAAGATAGAAATCGGATTGGGAAGAAGCCGAAAGAAAGCCGATAAAAGAGAATTAATCAAGAAAAGAGAGACAGAACGAGAAATCCGCAGAAATTTATAGAAATTTACGGGGATGACAGGCTTCGACAATAAATGATCTTTTAAAACTGCAAGCTGAGCTGATTGTCTCATAAATCCAATCAAAACAACATAACTGCCAACAAAAATTTGGCTCCTGCATACGCATTCGCGTAAGCAGCATCGCTTTAGCTAAAACTTGATAGGCTAAAAGCGGTGTTATATTATCAAGCTATATTTAATCTTTTGCCGAGGGATTAAACGAATAAAATCGGCAAAATCCGTTTCTTTTTATTAAGAAGCTAAGCTTGTAGAAGTTTTAGAAGTAATTTTTTGGACAGGAGTTCAATTCTCCTCATCTCCACAAAAAATAAATAATATAAACATTATCCAACAAAATAAAATAAACAATCAAATAACAGCGCCGGAACTGCGAGTAATTGACGAGCAAGGCGGAAATTTAGGAGTAATGCCTCTTAGCGAGGCATTAAAAATAGCCGGAGATAAAAATTTAGATTTAATTGAAATTGTCCCGGGAGCCAAGCCGCCGATTGCTAAAATAATCAGCTTTGACAAGTTCCGCTATCAGAAAGAAAAAGAATTAAAAAAACAAAAAACTTCGCAAAAGACAAGCGAATTAAAACAGATCCAGATAAGCGCTCGAGCGGCGCAAAACGACATGGAAATTAAAGCGCGGCAATTGGAAAAATTTTTAAACGAGGGCCATAAAATCGGAATAGTGCTTGTTTTAAGAGGAAGAGAAAAATATAACAGAGATTGGGGAAGACAAAGATTAGACGAATTTTTAAAATTAATCAGCGCTGAATATAAAATAACAGCAGAACCAAAATTCGGAGGAAGAGGAATAATGATGCAAATAGCTAATAAATAATGAATCAAGAATTAAAAATAATGAATTATGAAAAAAAGTGTTTCTAAAAGAATAAGAATTACAAAAAGAGGAAAAGTTTTAAGAAGAGCGATGGGTCAATGCCATTTCCGCGCCAAAAAAAGAAGCGCGCAAATACAGAGAAGAAAAGGCATAAGAGGCATAAATGATTTAAGCAAAAAAATAGTAAAAAAATATTTTTAATTTATGACCAGAGTAAAACGAGGCAAAATTGCCACTAAAAAAAGAAAAAAGATATTAAAATATACCAAGGGATTTCGATGGGGAAGAAAGTCAAAAGAAAGAGCGGCTAAAGAAGCCTTGCTTCATGCGTGGTCGCACGCTTTCAGGGGAAGAAAAGAAAAAAAGAGAAACTACCGCGCTTTGTGGCAAATTCAAATAAACGCCGCCAGCCGCGCATTGGGATTACCTTATAATAAATTTATTTCGGGATTGAAAAAACAAAATATATTATTAGACAGAAAAATCTTGGCTGATATTGCGAAAAATCATCCAGCTGTGTTTGAAAAAATTACTCAGAAGACGAAATAAAAAGCGAAATCCTATTTTATTCCTATATTTGCCGTTGGCTTATTATCTTTATAAATGTTCGACGCCGATTTCCGGCCTTGAAGAAAATTATGAGCTTGGATTAGAACTTTTTGGCTGTCTTTGTATTTTGATAAAATTTTCATCGCTTCTTTATAACTGAACCAAGCATATCCGTCGTGTTCGGGAGATATTTTTATTTGCGGCCTTAAAGCTTCCGCTAAATAAAAAATGACGATTTTAAAAACTTTTTCTTTTTTACGCCAGAAAGTAAATTTTTCCGATGTCCTGAAATAACTGCCGAACTTTAAATCATTCCTGCCCAGTCCAGTTTCTTCCCTGATTTCACGGATGGCAGTCTGAAAACTTTTCTCTTCAGCTTCAATTTTCCCTTTTGGAAAATTCCAATAACCGCCGCCGTGATAAAGCAGTAAAAATTTCAATCCTTCTCTTGTTTTGCGATAAATTATTATACCGGCGGATATTTCTTTGGACATGACTTAATTGTATAAGTTTTTAAGTGGTAGCGCAAAAACTTATTTACAATTAAAAGCACCCAGCACATAATCCGACCATAGACTATTTTTATAGATTATATTAAGAGCGAAGCGTTTTTGTCTTATCACTAATCGTTAACCGAATGTCTATCGCTGGATTATGTGCTGGGTGAAGGTTTTCTAATAAAAAATCTTACGATTTTTTAAGAAAACTCTTCATTTTTTCTACTGGCCAGCAATTGATTATATCCCCTTTTTCGGCCCAGCCTCTTCTGGCCTGAGAAATTCCGTATTTCATCAAAGGAAAAGTTCTTTTTGTATGAGAATCTGTATTTATTATCATTTTAACGCCGGCTTTTTTGGCTTTGCGGATATTTGTATCTTTTAAATCAAGCCGATTAGGAAAAGAATTGATTTCCAAAACGGTTTTAGTTTCCCGGGCAACTTCTAAAATTTTGTCGAAATCAAACTCATATTCTTCCCTTTGTTTGATTATTCTTCCGGTAGGATGGGAAATTATATCAACATGGGGATTTTCCATTGCTTTGATGATTCTATTCGTCATTTCTTCCTTCGTCATCCTTAATTGGGAATGAACTCCGGCAATCACATAATCAAGCTCGGAAAGCGCTTTATTATCAATATCAATTGAACCGTCAGGCATAATATTGGCTTCGCAGCCCTTTAATATTCGAAATTTTGAATTTTTAATTTTGAATTTTGAATTAATTTTATCTATCTCTTTATTTCTCTCATGAAGCTTTTTTTCATCCAAACCATTTTCAATTCTTAGAAATTTTGTGTGGTCGGAGATACCGATATATTCATAACCCATTTTCATCGCGGTTTGCGCTAATTCCTCCATGGAATCTTCTCCGCCGTTCCAATTAGAATGGACATGCAAATCGCCAAAAATGTCTTTTGGTTCAACAAGTTTGGGCAATTTGTTTTTTAAAGCGGCTTCAATTTCTCCGGAATTTTCCCGAAGTTCGGGCGGAATCCATTTAAGACCTAATTTTTTATAAATTCCTTCTTCATTTTCTCCAGCAATCATTTTGGAGCCTTTAAAAAGCCCGTACTCCGACAATTTCAATCCTTTATCAATGGCAATTTTCCTTAAAATAATATTATGTTCTTTGGAGCCGGAGAAATATTGCAAGGCAGAGCCGAAGCTTTTTTCCGGCACCACGCGAATGTCCATATCAAAACCGCCGGCCATTCTGACTGAGGATTTTGTCATTCCTTTTCCCCAAATTTTTACCACTCCCGGAAGCGAAACAAAAAAATCCATTACTTTGCCCGCCATAGCTTTAGCGACGGCGGGTTGGCTTGTTTTTTTAATACTTACCAAAATATCAACATCGCCAATCGTTTCTTTTTTTCTTCTAACAGAGCCGGCGGGAGAAATCATCTTAACTTCTTTTATTTTTTTTATTTTTCCGATTACTTCTTCAACAACCGGCTCAATCTCGCCAAGCAAAAATCTGCCTTTGTCGCGCTTTAAAAATTCTATGCCTTCCAAGATATTTTGTTCGGTTTTTTCTCCAAAGCCGTCGAGCGGGGCAATCTTGTGGTCTCTAGCCGCTTTTTCCAAATCAGAAAGATTTTTTATTTTTAATTTTTGATAAAGAGTTTTTACTTTTCTGGGGCCAATTCCTTCAACACTAATGAGCGCTTCTAAATCAACGGGTATTTTTTTCTTTAAAATTTCCAGTTCTTTTACTTTTCCTTTTTTTAAATATTCTTCAATTTTTTCAGCCATGCTTTTGCCAATGCCGGAAATTTTTTCCAAAGCTTCAAATCCGCCTGATTTATAAATTTCTGCAATATCTTCTGACAGAATTTCTAGATTTTCAGCCGCTTTTTCATAAGCTTGAGGCTTGAAAGGGATATTATCCATTTCCAAATAAAGAGCGATTTCGTGGAAAATTTTGGCGATTTCGCTGTTATACATTTGATAGTAATTATAACCCCTTTGCGGCAATAAAATAAAACAGCCCTGACGAGTTTATATAAAACTTGTCAGGGCTAAAAAATCACTTCTTCACTACCTTCTTCTTCTTTGTTGAAATACGGCGGCGCCTACGACGCCTAAGACTACCACAAAAATTTGCATTTGCCACTTTATTCCTCCTTTTAATTAAATATTAAACCATAAAAGAAGCTTGATTTAATATACTATAAAACAAATAAATAAGCAACTCTATAAGATGTATCTTATTTCTCCATTATCTATTACTGCTTTTACGCTGTTCCCTTTACTAATCTCAACTTTCAGAATTTTTTCCGCCAAAACGCTTCTTATTTTTTCAGAAATCACGCCGCGCAAAGGCCGGGCGCCGAAAACCGGATCATAACCGAGTTCGGCAATATATTTAACCACAGCCTCGTCAAAATTCAAAATAATGCCGTGAGTTTGTTCTAAATTTTTCGCCAGTGCTTTTAACTGCAATTTAGTAATTTCTTCTATATCTTCGGGTGAAAGATTTTTAAAAACAACTATTTGAGAAAAACGATTTAATAATTCCGGCCTAAAATATTCCGTGAGTTTTTTCTTTAAATCTTCACTGATTTTTTCTATTTTATCTTTGGCTTCAATTCTTTCTTTTATGAAATT
>Ga0155760_112_pt1 | contig 4674 bp, 6 predicted proteins | sample RifCSPlowO2_01_FD_107414 | JGI IMG/M metagenome (GOLD analysis project Ga0155760, IMG submission 107414) | Candidatus Wolfebacteria bacterium RIFCSPLOWO2_01_FULL_38_11
GCGCACCGCGTAGCTCCGAATATTTGAGGAGCGAAGTGGTGGACCTAGTGGGAATCGAACCCGCATCTCCCGGATGCAAACCGGGTGCTCTGCCACTAAGCTATAGGCCCAATAATAAAATTATATTAAATTAAAGAAGCTTTTTTGGCAATGTTTTATAGTTTTTTTCTTTTTAAAAGAATTGCATTAATCGCCACAATAATTGTGCTTAAAGACATAAAAAGCGCAGCCAGTGCCGGTTGAAGAAAAATTCCTTTAAATGCTAAAACTCCAGCTGCCAAAGGCAAAGCAACAATATTATAACTGGTTGCCCAAAAAAGATTTTGAATCATTTTTGAATAAGTAAGGCGAGAAAGATTAATAATTTTTATAATATCCCGCGGATCGTTGCGCATCAAAATAATTCCCGCTGACTCAATAGCCACATTAGTGCCGGCGCCAATAGCAATGCCAAGATCAGCCTGAGTGAGCGCCGGAGCATCATTTACGCCGTCTCCGACCATAGCAATTTTTTGACCATTTTTTTGTAAAAGCTTCACTTTTTCCGATTTTTGTTCTGGTAAAACTTTTGCGAAATATTCATCAATACCAAGTTCTCCGGCAACCCATTTCGCCACATCCTCCGCATCTCCGGTAATCATCGCTGTCTTAATGCCCATATCACGCAAAGTTTTAATCGCTTCGCGCGACTCTTTGCGAATAGTATCAACAAGCGCTATTAAGCCAATTATTTTATTTTCTTTTATTACAACGTTAACAGTTTTCCCTTGCTTAGCGAGCACGTCAATTTCCATTTTTATCCTGCCAATAAGCGCTATGCCGCGATCTTCCGCAAGCGTCACACTGCCAACAAATATTTTTTCGTCATTGATTTCAGCCATTACTCCCTTGCCGGGAATTCTTTGAAAATTTTTTACTTCAAAAAGTTTTATATTTCTATTTTTTGCCTCATCCACCATTGCCTTGGCAAGCGGATGCTCAGAATGGCTATTTACAGAAGCAGCATACTGGAATATTTCCGCCTCGCTCTCTGGATATTTAGAAACAATTTTGTCTATTCCAAATTCTCCGCGAGTTAAGGTTCCTGTTTTATCAAAAATAACAGTATCTATATTACGCGCCGATTCAAGTGCAAGCCGCTGTTTTACCAAGAAGCCATTTCTAGCCGCTTTTGTCGTTGAAATTGAAGCAATAAGAGGAATCGCAAGACCAAGAGCATGCGGACAAGCAATCACAAACACAGCAACCATACGATTAATTGCAAACGCCGCGTCAGAGAATAAAAGCCATATTGCCAATGTTGCGCCTCCGGCCACCACCGCAATAATAGTCAAATAATATGCAGCTTGATCTGAAAGTATCTGAAGCCGAGATTTCGAACTTTGGGCTTCTCTAACAAGCCGCATAACGCCAGCCAAAAAAGTTTCGTCTCCAATTTTTGTTACTCTCACTTCTAAAGAACCATCTCCGTTTGTTGTACCGGCAATAACTACATCGCCTTCTTTTTTGGATACGGATTTAGATTCTCCCGTTACAATTGATTCGTTGACGTCAGATACTCCGTCCTTAACTATTCCATCAGCGGGAATTCTGCCGCCTGGTTTTATAAGCACCACATCGTTTTTTTCAAGCCCTGAAAGAGGAATAATTTCTATTTTTCCATTTTTAATCACTTCCGCTAAATCCGGCAATAATTTTGAAAGTTCTTTAAGCGCGCTTTGGGCACTAGAGATGGCGCGCATTTCAAGCCAGTGCCCAAGAAGCATAATAGTGATTAAAGTCGCTAATTCCCAAAAAAGCGTATCTCCAATTTTAAAAAAAGTTGCAACAATACTATAAAAATAAGCGCTGGAAATTGCCAGAGAAATCAGGGTCATCATTCCGAAAAGCCGTGTTTTAAATTCCCTGAAAGCTCCATCAATAAAAACCCAGCCGCCATAAAAAAATATAATTGAGCCGAAAATTAACGGTAAATAATTTGAACCGAAAAATTCGAATACTTGCCATCCAAACAAACCCCTTAAAATTTCTGAATAAAGAATTACCGGGATAGACAAAATTAAGCTCGCTAAGAATTTTTTAAAAAACATTTCTGGAGCATGTTCCTTATGTTTATTATAATGATTCTCGCGCGCCTTATGATTTGCGTGGTCCATATTTTATTTTATCTTTTAAGTAGCCAGTTATAAAGCGAGACAAAAATCCAGGAAAAAATATAACTGTAAACTAAAATCTGAATCAATCCGATTATAAATCCAGTAAAGGTCATCTGAGCGCCGCCGACAAATTTTTCTAAATTAACGGCATGAACCAGATAGCCAAAAACTTTTATTACCAAATCAGGCCAGAAATAAGAAAAAATCGCGCAAACAAGATAAATGATTCCCATTGTTCCGCTTGCTGCCAAAGAAAATTTTTGTTTGTTAAATTCCATAATTAATAATTTTTACTTAATGCCGACCTTTATATTCCGCAACCGCCACCATTATTTTGGATTTGCGGTTCAACACTTTCGAGAATTTTTTGATAACCTAAAGCGCTGGAATAAGCCTCACCTAAAACTTCTTTTGGATTAACTTCCAGCCATCTAACTCCTCGATTTTCAAAATATTTGGCAATTGTTAAATAAGTATCGGGGAACCAATAAGAATTAACAATTAAAGCGGCTCTATACATTTCTTCCTCGGAAACTCCTTGACTGGCCATTATTTCCAAAAGCCCGAGCATTGCCATGCCGTGATTACAATCTGGAAAATAAGTGGAATTTCCGCAACATGGCCGATAAATATTCTTTGAAACTTCTTCGACAAGTTTTTGCTGGTCATTTGTTAAAACCACTAATTGATGCCGAGAATAATGAGCCATTGCGCCGCCTTGAGCCAATGTCCAACCACCGGTAGAAGCGAAATTCTGGGCTCCACCATATTGCGGATCGCTCATTGGCCCGTTTTCCAAGATTTGATTTTTATTAACCAGACCAAAAGCCCAAAGCAAATTAAGAATTACGCCGGAATTTCTTTTATCAATGACCAGATTGCCATTGTCTTCGCCATACAATAGTTTTTTATCTTCATCATTTAAGCCGCCGCGCGAATCATAGACCATTTCGAATTTATTAGCGTCAATTACTCCAATTTCAACCAATTGTTTTCCCAAACTCCCCCATTTTGCCGGAAGTTCATACCCCTCTTCGGAAATAATTTCTTTCTCAAAATTAATCTCTAATTTTTTCGTAATTGAATCTATTTTATCTTGATTGGCTGATTTCAATCCGGCGCCGTAGACAAGAGCTCCGACAATTAAAATACTGGAAATTAAAATTGAAGTTGACAGTAAATAATCTAATTTCTTATTATCTTTGATTTCACTATTTTCCATAATTATTTTTTTCTTAATTTTCCAATATTTCCACAAAAATCTTTAATTCAATCTCTTGATTATTTGGATCATTAGTGGGAATAAAAATCGAGCGCGAAAACCGGCCCTTAGGCTCTTCGTGAAAATTGGGGTCGAATTTAACCTCCACGGTAATTTTTTCATTCGGAGCCGCTTCTTTTTTATCCGCTTGCGCCGAAGTACAGCCGCAGGAAGTACTGATTTCTCCGACAATCAATTTATTCTCTCCGCTATTTGAAAGCGTGAATTTCTTGCTGACAATACCATCAATTTTTCTGATTTTGCCAAAATCATATTCTAACGCATCTACTTCAACTTTCGGATTTTTTGCTGAATCTAACTGATTTGGCTGAAAAAATAATTTGCTTAATACTCTTTTAACACCGGCGTTTGCTTCATCAATTTCCTCATCCATATGTTCAAGCTGTTTTTCAATAGTTGAAATTTTTTTATTTGCAATAACAACATTGACAATCAGAAAAACAACACCAATAAACAACACTAAAATTGCAATGATTCGAATATTTTTTATTAATTTTTCCATATTTATCTTGTTACTTCGGCTTCAATTGCCAATTGGAGCTTTGGATTTGTTTGAGAATTTGTTTCCAAATAAATAAGGCGTTTGATTTTGCCTGTTCCTTCCGGGCCATGCGCCGCCGGATCAAAAACCGCTTCAACAATCATTGATTCGTTGCTTTTAACTTCTATATTCGCTTTTGCTAAATCACCGTGGCCCGGCATTCCAAAGACGCCGAGATTTTTCCCTGATTCGTTAATAATACTCGCCGTAGTGCACATACAAGAAGTATATACTTTATTAATTATTACCGATTCAGAACCGCTGTTTTCAATTTTAAAGCGATAAGAAATATTGCCATTGGCTATGGAAATTTTTCCGAAATTGTACGAATTTTCTTTTGCCGACAGAACACCGCTGGAACTTTCAGAGATATTATTTTTTTCTCCTTTTTTATCCATTGTTGCCGCAAAGGAAACGATTCCAACCAAAATCGCAATACTCGCTATAATTAAAATTAAATTTTTATTTTTTTTCATTATTTTTTAAATTAGCAGAAACAAAATGCCCGCTTATTTAATAAGCGGGCATATGATTTGATAATTCGTTAAAAATCTCAAAAACATCTAAATGAATTTAGATGCATCATATGCCCAAGCCGGCGAATAAGAATCTTTTTTATTTTGAAGCGCCAGCCAGCGGAAAAATTGAAGATAGAATTTTGAAATCGGGCGATTGATAAAACGGCGATAATAATT
>Ga0155760_121_pt2 | contig 4499 bp, 4 predicted proteins | sample RifCSPlowO2_01_FD_107414 | JGI IMG/M metagenome (GOLD analysis project Ga0155760, IMG submission 107414) | Candidatus Wolfebacteria bacterium RIFCSPLOWO2_01_FULL_38_11
CGTAAATTTGACGAAAATATACAGGAAAATTCCGAATTTAACGATTTAATATAATAACTTAAATAATTTAATAATATTTTAACAACAGCGCAATTATTCATTCCCGCACCACTTTGATAATTTCATCATTTAAAATAAAATCAAAAGTTTTTAGCATCCTCCGGCACAAAGTTGTAAATTATTTCCGGTGGTAATATTGCTGGCCGAGCCGTAATTATTTGCCGGACAAGTGCTTGTGCCGGAACCGACTGATTGCCAATCAGTTTGCAAACACGCTTTATTTCTCCATCTTGTAATATATTCGCTTGAAATCATCGGCTCCGCATCCGGCCAGCTGACTGTTGTAGTAATTTTTTGAGTTGAAGGGTCGTTATTGGCCGAATTATAAGTATTCTCAATATTTCTGCTTGAAGTATCACGGCTAACATTGGAAATAGCAAAATAACGAGTATAAGTAATTCCATTGACAACAATATTTTCTGTCCCTGCGGCTATTTGCCATTTGCCGCTTGATTGCTGCGGATAATATTGTGCCGTATCTTTTGTTAAATCATAAATATTTTGCCATCTTTCCGAAGAAGAATTTCTTACTGCTTCAAAGGTTTCTTCCACTAATCCCAAAGCCGCGTTTCTTTCATTGGAAAATTTATTGCTCCTTAAACTTCCCACAATTAACTGCGACCCGATTCCCGCCACCACCGCCACCACGGTAATGGTAATCAATATTTCCATTAAAAGTTGTCCCTCTTCCCGTCTTTTTTTATTTTGCTTTGAAAAAAATTTCACGTTTATCTTTTAATTTTATCATAAATAAAAAAATAAAAATATCGCAATCAATAAAAAAACCCCTTTAGATTTCAATGCGTTCCCGCAAAGAAAACTAAAGGGGTCGATATAAAGGAGATCTACGATGATCTACACTAACGGACTCGCGTGGCAGACGGGCTTAATTTCTCCATCTGCAACGGAATAGATCTGATGGCGGCCTTTTTCGTCTTTTACCTCTGTTGTGACAAGCATTCCGCCATTCAGTCCGGCCTTGTTCGCAGTATGAACATCTGCCATGTCCTGATAGACGACCACCTCCTTCAAGGTTCCATTAATCTCGAAGAGCGCGAACCGGCCTTCCAGAACCGCTGATTCCGCCTTAACCGGTTTCCTGAAAACCTTTGAAGTATTTTTCTTCTCCAGTTTTCCGCCTTTTCCTCTTTTAACCTCAAAAGCTTCTATCAGCTCCCCGCACTCGCCGGTCTCATTGTTGTATGATTCAACAACAACGACAAAAATGCCCGAAGGCAATAACTGCCACTCATCGCCCACGACAGGATAACCGTATTTCTTAAAACCGTTCTCGTCATAGCCGGAAACCTGCGGCCTATTTATGATGCGGGCAATCTTCTCCTCGTGGACCTTCTTCTTTTCTTGACGAGCTAATTCTTCTTTTTCCTCTTCCTTGCGGCGCATAAATACAAGCGCCGTTTTCTCGTTTTCCGAGAATTTAACCTTGACCTTGAGTTTATCCGCCAGACCTTGCTTCATTTCTAAAATCTCAAGGATGTCGCGAGAGGTTACGGTCTGCATTTCTCCGGCTATCATTATCCGCTGGGAATTATGCAGATCCTCAAGCGGGATAATCCGCTTGATTTCTTTCCAGTCACTACTGAATAAACAGATGATGGGTATGCCCATTATCTCCTCAAACCTCGCAAAACCCCTAAACTGCTCGTTCTTAAAAGACCAAAGCAGTTTATTCCCGACTCTCACCTTAGTCACAAGAAAAGACGCCCCCTCCGGAGCCTTGACGGATTTAATCATCTCAAGGACATATTCAATGCCCTTGAAATCTAAAATAGCCGTCATCACCTCATAGCCATTCTGAATCTTTGTTTCTGTTGTTCTGAGCGCAATTCCTTTCATAGCAATCTCCTTTTGAAAAATTTTTTTGTAAAAAACCTAATAAAAACTCTATCATAAATATTGTGGTTTGTCAATATATTGATATTGGATATTGGATAAAATAATTTACAAAAAAAGAAAATGTGATAAAATATAAAAAGAACTCAAATAAACAAGGAGATAACATGAGAAAAGTTTATATTCTGCTTGTTTTTTTGTTCCTTAACAATTTTAACTATTGTTTTTCCCAGGAGCCGCCAGTTGGATTCATACCCCATCTCACTAAAGCCGGAGACACGCTTTCAAAAATAGTGCCCAAAAGTCAATGGAAAATTATTATGCAGATTAACAAAATTGATGAGGAACATCTTCCGTTAAATAAAATCATCTTCATTCCAGTTAATATGGAAAGAGCTCGAAAATTCACTCCCTTGCCGACAAATGTCTGCAGTAAAAGAAGCGAGCGGTTAATCTACATTTCCCTTGCAAACCAATTCTTCGGGGCTTATGAAAAAGGACGTCTTGTTTTCTGGGGGCCGATTTCTTCCGGCAAATCAAAATACAAAACTCCGAAAGGCGAATTCAAAGTTCTCTGGAAATCGCGAAAATACCGCTCAAAAAGATACAGCCAGCCAATGCCATATGCTATCAATATCTCCGCAGCCGGTTATTTCCTGCACCAGCAATCGTTGCCCGGCAAACCGGCTTCCCGCGGTTGTATTCGTCTCTTAAATTCTGACGCAGAAAAACTCTTTAAGTGGTCTAAAATTAACGACCCAGTTCTCATTGAATAAATCTCTGGCGCTTGGAAAATTAAGAAGCCTTGGTATGAAACACCAAGGCTTTTTTATTTAAAATAAATTTAATTTTTTAAATCATCCAGCTCAATGCCCATGGTTCGCTAATTGCCAAAAACATCAAATCAGCTCCCAAAAGCGCCATGTTTTTCATAAAGCTCACCATTTCCGTCATCTTCATATTTTGATCTTCTATTTTCCAAAAATTATGCATCCATTTTCTATTTTTGGACTCTTTTCAGCTGGTATGTAATTTTTGTCCTTGCCTTGGCTGGAGCCGGAACACTTTTGGAAATAATCGCCCACCGATTGATGAAATAGTTTTAATTATGCGCCAATAAAAAAAGCGGTCTTTAAATCCAGGCCGCTTTTTAATGTATATCTTTATTGTTTTCTTCTTCAAGTTCCATCATTTTACTCTCAAACTCCGCGTTGATATTGAGTGTCGCCTGAAGAATATCAAGATGATTTGGCATATTTTTTGTTTTTTCCAAAAAAATTTCTGCTCTTTCAGCATTGTCATCAACATACTTGTCCCATTCTTCCAAAATATCCTCAACAACTTTTTTATCTTGATCAGTTAAATTATATTTCTTGTATATCTGAATTATTCTATCGTCGCCCAAAAGGCGACTCGCTATGCTTGGCATGTCTTGCCTCCTTTTGCGCTAATTTTTATATTTCTATCTTAATTATTACTTATTTTGATTTAAATTTCAAGCTTAAAAAATTATCCCTATAAAAATTAATGCTTATTTATATCTGTTTAGCAATAAACCTCTTAGTCGTTACCGGCCTCACGAAGTTTTTCTTCTGCTCTGCGAGCCGCCTCCTCGGCCCTCTCTCGTTCTTTTTCTAAGCGCTCGGCTTCTTTTTCACCCCCCTCTTTCATTCGTTCTTCTTGTTCTTCTTTCAGTTCCTCTTCCTCTTCTTTGGCTTCATCCAAATCATCGATTGCATCCTCTACTTTTTCAAGGGCGTCTTCCGCCTGCTTAGCCAGTTGTTTCGCGCCAACATAGTTCTCTTTAGAAAAGAGTTCTTTGGCTTGGGCAAGAAGCCGGTCAAATTTTTCAAACGCCTCTGTTGGAACGCTCACCCCATCCTCGGCAGCTTCGTCTAATACTTCTTGCTTTTCCTCCTCAGCTTCTTTTATGGCTTTTTCGGCGTCCTCTTTTTTATCCATCTCCCTCTCAATCTTTTCTTCTTCCTGTTCTAATGCTTCTTCCTGCTCTTCTTCTTTGAGTTCCAAGAGTTCTTTTTGGGCTTTTATCTCGCCGAGCTCCTTTACTAATGCTTCAACTTGGGCAGTATCGCCAGCTCGTCTTGCCTCGCGAATTTTTGCTTTGAGCTCATGCTCTTTTGCTTCTAACACTCGTTTTTCGGCTTTGAAACTATCCGCAAGCGCTGATTTTGGTTTCTCAAACTCATCATCAAGTTCTTTAGCGAGCCTACTTACATCTTTTCCTTTGGATTTTTCGTCTTCAACAATACCGGCGGCTCTGGCAATGTTTGCCTGAAGCCGAGATTGAGCCACTTCCAATCCTTTGGCGCTCACGCCTTTCGTTTCCAAAATAATCTTAATTTCGGCGATACGCTCAGCGGCAAAAGTGATTTGAAGACGAGCTTTACCTTCTGGATTAAAAGTAAAGAACTCTTGTAACGCTTCGCCAAGTTTATCAAAAAAATAAAAAGAGCTTTCTGGGGTCAAACCTGCGTTGGGCAATACTACTTGATTTTGGGCAAAAACCAAAACGGGAATAAATAAAAACGAAATAATGATAGATTTTATAATTTTCATAATACTTT
>Ga0155760_105_pt2 | contig 3510 bp, 4 predicted proteins | sample RifCSPlowO2_01_FD_107414 | JGI IMG/M metagenome (GOLD analysis project Ga0155760, IMG submission 107414) | Candidatus Wolfebacteria bacterium RIFCSPLOWO2_01_FULL_38_11
TTAGATATGCAATTGCCGTAGTAATATAAAATTTCTTATTTCGCATTTTAAACGCTAAAAATTGTCGGCGTTTTCAAAATCCAATTTTCCAATTTGATTTTTTCTAACCCCCCAATCTTCCAGTATCTCTTGAATTACCACTGCCGAAGGAATTGCCAAAATTATTCCCACAAATCCGGCCAGTTGCACGCCGGCTAATAATGATATTACCGCCACCACCGGATGAATTCCCACTGCCCGCTTCATCACTAAAGGCACGAGCAAATGATTTTCAATCTGCTGCATTATCACGAAAAATATCGCGGTTGCGATTCCCAAAGTCCACGAATCGGAAATCCCCACCAAAGTCGCCAAGATTCCGACAATCACCGGCCCGACAAAAGGCACTAACTCCAAAATTCCTCCCAAAAGCCCGAAAACTAAACTGTATTTCACTCCCAAAATCAGCAAACCAAAAAAAACAAAAGCGGTAATCACCAAGCTTAAAATCAATTGGCCTTGAAACCAAAGTCCCAATCTATATTTTGTCTTTGAATAAATTTTTAACGCGTAATTTTCTTGGTTTGCCGGCAAAGTTGATTTTAAAAATCTTTCCACTCCTTCTTTACTGGCCGCCAAATAAAAAGAAAGCACAAACACTGCCACTACCGAGGCAATGCTTCCGAAAACCGAAGAGATGAGATTAATCAATGAAGTTCCTCCAGAAAGCAATACGTCGCTGATTGACCCGATATTCGTCTCGAAATTTTTCATAATTTCCGGCGAAATGAATTTTCCCAAAACGGAAATCTCAAAATTTTCCAAATCTCCCAAACTTTTCAAAACTTCGTTAAGTTCAATGATAGCCGCCGGAACAATAGTATATAAGAGCAAGGCAACAACCGCGATTGCCGTCAAAGAAATTAAAAGCGCTCCCAATACTCTTGGAATTCGTTTGCGTTCCAAAAAACTTATTGGCGCGTTAACTGCCGAAGAAATCACTACGGCCAAAAAAAGAATTATTAAAATATCCCGCAAAAAATAAATAGCAATGGCAAAAAAAACCATTATCAACACTCTCCATAAAGAAGCCCAGCTAATTTCTATTTGCATTGTTATATTATATCAAAATTTGAGGATTTTTTCAAATCGCTCTTTATCCTCAAAGGGTCCAATTAAAGCCAGATTAAGTTTTCCGTTTTTAAAAATATCTTGAGCCACTTCCTTAATTTCTTCTGCTTTAACATTTTTAATCTTTTCGGCATATTCTTCCGGAGAAACCAACTTACGCGTTAAAATCTCCTGACCTCCGTAAAAGCTCGCCAATTCGTCAGATGTTTCCAGTGAAAGCATTAAATTGCCAAGCAAATGGTCTTTTGCCTTTTGAAGTTCTTTTTCCTCAACGCCTTTTTCGGAAATTTTTTTAAACTCTTCTAGACAGGCTTTAATCACTTCCTCAATTCTTTTGTTATCAGCTCCGACCAAAGCCACCAAATAACCATGATCAGTGTATAAATCAGCGCTGGCTCTGGCATAATAAGCCGCACCCATTTCTTCCCTGATTCTCTGAAATAATCTTGAACTCATCCCGCTGCCTAAAATATCAGCCAGAACCTCTAGAATATATTTTCTTTTATTAAAAAGATCATAAGCCCTGACTCCAAGAATCATATGGGTTTGATCGGATTTTTTATATTTCAATAAAATCTCCGGCTTCTCTTGATGTTCTTTGATTTTTATTTTTGGAGATTTGGATCCTAAATTAATAGAAGAAAAACAATTTTTAATTTTTTCTATTGTTTCGGATTCGTCAAATTTTCCCGAAACAACGACAAGCGTTGACTGAGGCAGATAATGTTCGCTTCGGTATTTTATAAAATCGTCTTTGGCTAGTTTTTTAACAGTTTCTTTGGTACCGGCAACATCCCAGCCCGCCGGTTGATCGCCATAAAGAAGTTCTAAAAAAACATCCCAAATTTTTCTTCTCGGTTCATCCTCAATCATATTAATTTCCTCGATAATTACTCCCCGTTCTTTATTGATTTCTCCCTCTGGAAGAGTCGGATTGAGATAAATATCAGAGATAACATCTAAAATTTTATCTAAGTGTTTTGGCTGAGCTTTGGCGTAATAACCAGTGTATTCCAAGCTGGTAAAAGCATTTGTTTCAGCGCCAAGGCCATCAAGTTCCGAATTAATATCAATGGATTTCGGCCGTTTTTTTGTGCCTTTAAAACACATATGCTCCAAAAAATGGGAGATGCCGTTTATTTCTTTTGTTTCATATTTGGAACCGGCTTCAACCAAAACCAAAATCGTCGTTGAAAAACTATCGGCTTTTGGCGCTAAAATAATCCTTAACCCGTTTTCTAAGGTTATTTTTTTTGCTTTTTCCATAAATTTAAGAAAGGTTTTTTGCTAGATAAGAAATTATTGCGTTAATTTTTATTCTTTCCTGCTCCATTGTATCTCTGTTTCTTATTGTTACCGTCTCATCTTCCAAAGTTTGAAAATCAATTGTAATGCAATAAGGCGTGCCGATTTCATCCTGCGAATAATAACGCTTGCCGATATTGCCTCTCTCATCCCACGCGCAAGCAAAACATCCTTTAACTGATTTATAAACTTCTTTTGCTTTTTCCACTAATTGCGGTTTGTTTGCCAATAATGGAAATACCGCTGTCTTATAAGGAGCCAGAGCAAAGGGCAATTTCAGATAAACGCGCTCTTTTTCTTCCTGATACGCTTCGCATAAAATCGCAAGAAGCGTCCGTTCCACTCCCATACTCGGCTCAATCACATGAGGAATAAATTTTTCTCTTGTTTCCGAATCAAAATAACTTAAATCAACACCGCTCTTCTCTGAATGCGTTTTTAAATCAAAATCAGTCCGATACGCCAATCCATAAAGCTCGTCTTGTCCAAAAGGAAATTTATATTCTATATCAATCGTCTTTTTGGAATAATGGGCTCGCTCGCTGCCTGCAATGTCGTGAAAATAAATTTTTTCCTCGTCTAAGCCGATAATTTTCAGCCAATTTTTAACCTCATTAACCCAATATTTGAACCATTTTTCCCATTCCGAACCATTGATAAAATATTCAATTTCCATTTGCTCAAACTCCCTTGTCCGGAAAATAAAATTTCCCGGCGTAATTTCATTTCTAAAAGCTTTTCCGATTTGAGCCAAGCCAAAAGGCAATTTTGGATGGAACGAATCAATAATATTTTTAAAATTTATAAAAATTCCCTGCGCTGTTTCCGGACGCAAGTATGTCAATCCCGCTTCCCCCTCCACTGGCCCGACAAAAGTTTTCATCATTGTATTAAATTGCCTTGGTTCAGTCAGCTCTCCCCCGCACATTGGACAAACTTTCGGATTTTCCAATTTGTCCGGTCTAAACCGATTTTTGCATTTTTTGCAATCAGCCAAAGGATCGCTGAATCCGGCTTCATGCCCCGATGCCTGCCAAACCTTTCTATTCATAATAACTGCCGCATCAATGCCATGCATGCTATCTCGCTTTAAAA
>Ga0155760_107_pt1 | contig 2342 bp, 2 predicted proteins | sample RifCSPlowO2_01_FD_107414 | JGI IMG/M metagenome (GOLD analysis project Ga0155760, IMG submission 107414) | Candidatus Wolfebacteria bacterium RIFCSPLOWO2_01_FULL_38_11
ACTGTCTGATGCGCCAAGCGTGCCATTACCAACAGTTGTTTCGCCGCCCGTGGCGCAGGTTCCAGAGTCCGCTGTTTTGTAAGACAAAGAAACATTGGATACTTCGCTTGAACCTGTGTTATTGAACGTAATGCCTCCGGCCTCGGTCAAAGTAAGAGCGGTGATATTGACCGCAGTGCCGGTATCCTGCTGGAACCGAAACGCCGCGCTAATATATTGAGCGGTTGCCCCTGAATTCATAGTAATAGTTCCCGTGCCGGTTGAAGAAGCGGTGACAACTGCCGCTGGCGCTGATGTCGTGCCTTGTCCCTCCGCGCTTAAGGCCGTCTCATCAGTATCGTTATTTCTGGCTTTTACTTTTACACCATACAGCGTGCTTGCCTGCAGACCTTGCAAAACCAAAGCGTCCAGTTGAGCGTCAGTGAGCCAGACCGCCGATGCCGAGGGGTTGCCGGTTGCGTCCACCCATTGGTTGAGCCATGTGGTGTCGCTTGGGGTGGTGGTCACCACCTGTACCGCGAAGTTGGTTGTCGGATTCGAAGCGGGGTTGCTGTTTTCCGCGTTCGTTAAAGCTAATGTGCTTGTGGTCGGACTGCCCAGAGTCGGCGTTCCCGGCGTATTGGCTGAAGTATAAAGAGTGGTAATACCGGAATAACCAGTTTCATTCGGCGTTCCGACCGAATCACGCGCTTTGACCTTATAGCCATAACATTTATTTACACCAAGACCAGTGTCACTATAGGTTGTGCCTGATTGCCACCCGCTATCAGCGGCGCCTGCGCCGATGTTAGCGGCAGTACAGGAAGTAGTGTCCAACGCAAAGTAATAACTAACCGGTGGCGTGGTGGCATCCGTAGCGGTAGTCGCAGTCATATCAATCTGCGAAGCGCTCACATTATTTGGCGCCGAGGCAAAAGTCATAGGGTCGGGCGTAGGCGGGGTGGTGTCGGCTGGTGGTGGCGCCGGCTTAAACGCGATAGTAATGGCTCCGCCTATGCCGGCAGCCCATGTGCCCCATGCGGGGGGGTCATATGTTCCCGGAGCACCCGCAACAACATAGGCTGCTTCACTTACAAAGTCATCTGTTTCATTAACGGTTCCCCCTGTTAAAATCGTGTACCCACTAACAGTTCCGCGTGTGGAATCAGTCGCGCTAGCTGCCGCGTGTGTTACCACTAATGCTCCGTCAGTCTGTGTGACAATAGCAGGTCCATTTGGAACCCACGAGGATAACTGCCCGGTACTGACCGCTGTTTGATCAAAAATGACCGGGTCAATGGTGGTACCATCAATAACATAAGCACCGTAAACTACACCGTGCGCAGCCCCCGCGCCACCCTCGCCCTGGACTTGTGTATCAGGCGTCACCCCCATAACCTTATACCAAACGCCAAACTTCGGACCGGTGCTATTAATAGTAGAGATAGCGTTATAACCGGTCGTAATTGGTCCCCAAGCTGTTGCGTCGCTTGAGTTCCCACGACCTCCCCAGAGGATAACAACATCTCCTTGCTGCGGAGCACCACCTCCTGTATCAAAAGTAAGTGTAACATCGCCACCATTAGAGGCGATACCTTGCTTATTCGTGCCTCGCAAAGCGACCGCGGCGCGCGCCTCATGAATCTTTACCCATCCGGCCAATTCCTTGAATGAATTGAGTTTATCCACCACATTGTCATCCTGTGATAAATGCCACGCGCGGTCCACAATGTTCGCGGTCTTAATATACCCATCAACCAAGCCAGACAAAACATAAAAAGGAACATTGGAAAACGATACGCTAAAAATAACTAGGAAAAGAAAACTATTGCGAAAAATTCTGAGTATCTTTTTGAACATAAAATTATTCTTCATAATCTTTCACATAATTATACACCTTTCCAGAAATATCAGCCATTATTTTTTTCGATGCTTGTTCGTCTTTATCTTTTATCATCACCGTGAGAATGTACGATCTGTTTTTCGCGTACACAATACCGGAATCAATAAAAACATTTTCTTCCTCGGAAATTCCGATTTTATGCGAGAACACGACATCTTTTTCCAACCCACTTTGGATGTAATATTTAAACGGCGATTGAGATAAATACAAAAGTAGTTTCTGTGAATTTTCTTCCGATATATACGACGCGCTATGAAGCGCGCGCATCATAACCGAATATCTTTTGGCACTTAGTCTTCCATCGCTTTTCAAAAAATCTTTCAAGCCCATATGGTCGTATACATCTTCGATCTCCTCTACTTCTAAATTCCTCGCCAACATAAAATGCGCCGTATTGTCAGAGTCAGATAAAGAAAGTCTGACGAGTTTTTCTATCGTGTGGGTTGAATTCGCAGGCTCT
>Ga0155760_123_pt3 | contig 2082 bp, 3 predicted proteins | sample RifCSPlowO2_01_FD_107414 | JGI IMG/M metagenome (GOLD analysis project Ga0155760, IMG submission 107414) | Candidatus Wolfebacteria bacterium RIFCSPLOWO2_01_FULL_38_11
CGTGCGCGGCGAGCCAGTGTTTCCATACCTTTCCGCGCTTCGCGCGGCCGAATCGGTCGGGCAAAAATCGGAAAGTTTGATATTGGTGTCCTCGACAGGAATCGAACCTGTACCGCCTCCTTCGGAGGGAGGTATTGTATCCATTCAACTACGAGGACTATAAATAATCCGCCTACTCGCTATATTCTAAATTCTAATTTTATGTATACCACATCGCTTGGAGACGGAGAGTAAGAAGTTTTAATATCGATCTTTTTGAAGACCTCTTTGATTTTTTTTGCTATCTTCACCGCTAATTGATTTTCCGTTGTTGTCACGATTAAACCATCTTTAACTTTTTTTATGTTTATTAACCGATGTTGCGAATCAATTAAATAAGCTCTGTGGCCGAAAGCCTCAATTAAATGGATTAAATTATCTAAATTATTTTGCGGAATATTTAAAATTTTTACCTCTCCCTCAAACTGCTTATTTTTTATCATTCTGCAAGCCGGGCAAATCAAAAATTTCACTTCTAAATTTTCTTTCAAATTCTTATAATTTCTCAAATTATGATGCCAAGCCTTTTTATAAAAACTCGCTCCGCAAATAGGGCACAAAACCAGCCCCTTAAAGCCTTTTGGAATTTCGTGTTTTTCCCGGCGCGCCAGAATTATTTTATCGTCATATTGTTTGCGTTTTTCCATATTAATAAATTAATTTATACAGCACTCCGCCGATAAAAACAAGAATCAATAAATAAATCAGCAGGGGATTAATTTTATCAAAAATCTTATGTCCTTCGGGCGATTCTATTTTTGAAGCTTTTCTCCATATCAAAACTACGAAAATTCCTTCAATCCCGATAAAAACACTGCCCACAATGCTTATTAATTCCAAAAAATTATTAAATCCCAAAAAATAAAACAACAGCGGCGGAATTATTGTGGCTAATCCGGCAATTTTCTGGTGCAGTCCCAAATCATGCTCCAAGCTTTTTTTAACATCTCGTCCAATGACAATATAAGTGCTCCACATTGTAATAATTCCCAAAATTCCCAGCATCGCTAAAACAAAAAACGGCAAACTGCCGACTAACCCCGAAACTGAATCTTCGGAAACATTGCTGGAAAAGCCCAAAACGCCTAAAACAAAGATTATATAAACGAAAACCGGGATAAGCCCTCCTATGATGATCGGCCATTTTGCCCGGACAGGCTGTTCGTTGTTTTTCCGGAAATATCCCAAAACAGTCGGAATAGCCGACCGGCCAGCCAATGAAAACAAAACCACTCCATAAGGAAAAAATAAATAGCTGAAATTTAAATTCGTAACCGAAGCATAATTAAAATTCGACAAACCAAAACCAAATATTACCAAAATAATTAAAGCTGTTCCTAATAAAATAAAAAATTCGGACATCGCCACCTTGTTAACATCCCAGAAGATAGCCGCTGAACTTACAAACCAAAAAATTAAAATTTTGTAGATGTCCGACGCCGTCGGCCAAATTAAATCAACAAAACTAATGGATAAAACCAAATAAGCCGTTAAAGCGAAGACAGTTCCGAAAATTGTCATCAGCATTCCCGACCAAAATCCTAAACTTCCCAAATAAGTTTTGGCATAGCCGACAAAACGATGATTTTCCGGCGTCCTTAGAATTATGTCCGCGTACATCAAATTCAGCAAAATAAAAACCAAACCGAAAAAAATCAAATAAAAAATTCCGGTGGTTAACCCGGCTTTTAAAAAAACAAACGGCAAGGCAAACATTCCGGCGCCGATAATTGTTTCCGCCAAAATGCTCGCTGGAAGAATTATATTTTTATACATTGAATTATTTAAGACGCTCCTTGCCTAAATATTTTATAAAATATTGTGATTGGCTTTTTTCTCTTTCTTTATAATCTCAACCAATTTATCAAGCAATTCTTTCGGGTCAGGCGAAAAAACTATTTTCCCCTCCATCTCCTTGGCTCTGTGCGATTTTTCAATTAAAGATTTGAAAATTTCGTCTGTTTCCCATTCGCCCTGCAAAATTCCGATTGGCTTTTTATCTTCAAAAGTAATGGTAAACTCATTTAATGTTCCCATTCTTCC
>Ga0155760_103_pt1 | contig 1694 bp, 4 predicted proteins | sample RifCSPlowO2_01_FD_107414 | JGI IMG/M metagenome (GOLD analysis project Ga0155760, IMG submission 107414) | Candidatus Wolfebacteria bacterium RIFCSPLOWO2_01_FULL_38_11
TTACGATTTTTTTAATAAATTTGATAAATTCTAAAATTTATTGTATGATTATTTTTATAATAATATGATAACATTGGCAGAAATAAAAAATATTTTGTTGCAAAATATGGAAGATTTAGAGGAAAAATTTTTTGTTAAAGAATTGGCTATTTTTGGTTCTTATGTTAGAAATGAGCAAAATGAAAGAAGTGATGTTGATATTTTAGTTGATTTTAAAGAGCCAATCGGATTTTTTAAATTTATTGAATTAGAAAATCATTTATCTAATTTATTGGGTATAAAAGTTGATTTAGTTACGAAAAAAGCTTTAAAGCCTATTATGGGCAAACAAATAATTCAAGAAAGCGTTAAAGTATGAAAAGGGAATATCTTGATTATATCCAAGACATTTTAAATTCAATAGATGAAATAGAACTTTTCATTAAGGGATTAAATTTTGAAATTTTTAAACATGACAAAAAAACGATTAATGCAGTGATACGGAGTTTAGAGGTTATTGGAGAAGCGGCAAAGAAAATTCCTGATGAGATAAAGGGAAAACATACTAATATTCCTTGGAAAAATATTAGTGGAATGAGAGACAAATTAATACATGAGTATTTTGGAGTTGATGAAGAGATTGTTTGGAAAGTGGCATCTGAAGAAATTTTAACTTTAAAATCTCCTATTCAAAAAATTTTTGAAGAAATTAAAGAGTAAAAAAATAAATATTTTTTGACTCATCAATAAAATCATATGGAAAATCAAAACATAGAAAAACCGATAAAAACTTATTGGAAGTTCGTTTTTGGATTTTTGGGGATTACTGTTTTAGTTTTTGGCGGTTTTTTTGTTTGGGATAGATATTTGAGTCCAAGCGCGAAATCTCAGCGTCAAATGGAAAAACAATATGAGGCGTATATGGAGTGGGAGGAAAAATATAAGCAGGCAATGAGAGAGGATACATATGGCGGCAAAACTCCTGAAGAGACATTAAAAATGTTTATTGAGGCGCTGAAAAAAGAGGATATTGAACTGGCGAGTAAGTATTTCGCGTTGGATACAAATGAAAACAGCGAATATTATTTAACGAGAAAAAAATGGGAAGAGACGTTAGAAAGAGCAAAAAAAGAAGGAAAACTAAGAGAAATAATTAATACTGTGTTGCGGGCTATACCAACAGAAAATCAGGAGCTATCAGAGAAGACATTTTGGTTCTCTGTTTATGATGCTAAAGGAAATGTAGAGCTCTTAATTGAATTATCGTATAATTCTCAATCGAAGGTATGGAAAATTATAAATATTTAAAATTTCTTATCCCAATTTTTATATTGGGATTTTTTGTAGCTAGTTTTAACAGTGTTTTTGCTTATAATATTGAAACTCACGCATTTTTAACTAATGAGATTATTAAGTTTTATAACCAGAGTTTTCCTAATCAGAGAATCACCGATAATTTAAAAGATTATCTTATTGATGGTGCAAGAAGAGAAGATGACCCGGTGCGCTGGATGAACCATTTCTTTGACCCAATTTACGATCGCGGTTTAACTAATTCAATTCTGGGTACTTGGCAAAAATCAAAAGAGTGGGCTCGGGATAGCAAAAATCAAAATGAATCAAAGTATTCTTCGGTGATTGCTACTATTCTTTCTTCCTGGCAATCAAAGAAAATTCAGGAATATTTTCCAACTTCTGATTTTACTTGGCAGGAG
>Ga0155760_107_pt4 | contig 1387 bp, 2 predicted proteins | sample RifCSPlowO2_01_FD_107414 | JGI IMG/M metagenome (GOLD analysis project Ga0155760, IMG submission 107414) | Candidatus Wolfebacteria bacterium RIFCSPLOWO2_01_FULL_38_11
CCAATCTCACGACCGTGAGATTGGTGAGGTTAGAGAGGGAAAATCACTTTATAAAATATTTAAAGTTTCTTTAAAAAACAATAAAACCTAGAACCCCTTTAAATTACTTGCTGAAGCGTTCCCTTCTTATTTATTTCAAATATTTCTACAAAATTTACCAATTTAAACTCTCTTAAATCATCCAAAAACTCCTTGGGAATTTTAACCTTACCAATCCAAACGCTTTTTTGAATAAATTTAAATTTCATATTTTTCAACGCCAACCTCAACCAATCCCTCTTCCTTCTTTCAGATTCCGGAATATCAAAAGTTATTATTACAAAATTATTATTTTCTGAAGCTTGATAGTGCGCTTTTGGCATCGCACTACTTTTTCTTTCTCTTAAAAACTTTAACCGCTTCTTCCCATCAGCTGTCATTTTAAAGAATGCTCCTTCTTTGTTTTGTTCTTTCTCTATTAAACCATCTTTCTCCAGCCTGTGAATCATACTATAAAATCGTTGACGCACTTTTTTATCTATAATTTTATTTTGTTGATCCTTTAGACGTTTATTTTGAATCTTTGAAAGCTCATATTCAAATTTTCTAAGAGAAGAGCCATAAGGAACGCTTAGAAAAACGGCCATCGCATCGAACATGCCAATTGTGCCATCTTTTATAATTTCTAAAACTTTTAATGTTGTCTCCCCTTTCATTATTGATTAATATTTTTATAATAAATTATTAAAATCTCACCAACCTCACGGTCGTGAGGTTGGTGAGATTTTATTGCGTTTTCAATTTTAAACTTCCTGTTGTGGTCGTGGTATCCACATTTCCATCATCAGATGAATAGCCATTATTAAAATTTGTACTGTCGCCTGAGGTTGGGTTATCCCCTTGCCCAGACGCTTGCCAAATAGTCTGCACCGGAGAAGCGTTTCTCCAGCGAGAAATATATTCACTATATGTAACATCCGCCAGTCCGGATTTCTGAATCATTATCGTCACTTTTTGCGTTGAAGGATCATCGTTTGCGGAATTGTAAACTGACTCAATATCTCCGCTTGATAGATTGCGCGACACATTGTCCACTGTCAAAAACCTTGCATATGTTTCGCTATTGATTATTACATTTTCCGACCCTGACACTAATACCCATTTGTTTGTCTGTACCTCCGGATGATACTGACTACCTTTTGTAATATTATAAAAATTCGTCCAATTTTCTCCTGATATAGCTCGCGTTGCCTCCACGACTTCTCTTGAAAGATTTGTCGCCACCGTCCTGTCCCCCGCCACATCCGCTGATTGCAAGCTCATCTGCGAAAGCTGCACGGATACAGCCGCCACACCGACAAGAATGGCGACAGCGAGTAAGATCTCAAACAATACTTGACCGCTCTGC